>Ga0209061_1000120_pt1 | contig 263667 bp, 223 predicted proteins | sample Coa_R1_10_FD_187157 | JGI IMG/M metagenome (GOLD analysis project Ga0209061, IMG submission 187157) | Surface soil microbial communities from Centralia Pennsylvania, which are recovering from an underground coalmine fire - Coalmine... | ecosystem: Environmental > Terrestrial > Soil >... | reverse complement strand
CCGCGCATGGATCAGGGTGATCTACCGCTGCTGGGTCGACCGCACCCCCTACGACCCCGCGCACCACGGGGCGATCCTCCGCCTTGGAAAGTCTTTGGCCGCTTGAGGTTGACACAGAGGGTGTCATCGCACCTCCTCTCCGCCCTGGGGCTGCTGATGGCCGGTGGACACACCGGCCGGGGGCTCAGTCATGGAGCCGGGAGCCGGCCAGCCGGAGCAGCTCGGTCGGGTCGACCGAGTCGTTCGGTGCGGTGGCGCTGGCGTAGCGCAGGGGCTCGCCGTGGAGCTGTGCCTCGTCGCGGAACCGCTCCACCAGGGCCTCGAGCGACGGGCCGGTGGCGTTGGGCAGCAGTGCGGCGAAGGTCGATCGGAAGAGCCGACCCCCGGTGTCCCCACTGCGCAGGGCCCGAGCGAAGGCGCGGCCCAGCCGGCGGATCTGGGCCTCGGTGGGGTCCGGGGTCCCGATCCGCAGGACCACCACACTGAAGGTCCAGCCGTAGCGGGAGCTCTGGGCGGCGGCCGCTCGCAGCGCCGCGTTGAACACCGGTGCGGTGAGCAGCCTGGTCGCCGGGTCCCGGACCAGGCGACGGCGGGCCAACTGGGTGGCCAGCGCGACGTCGACGAGCCCGAGGATCAGTCGTTGCGCCCCGGCGGGGACCGACCCCGGGCGGGCGCGCAGCCCGCTGCCAGCGCGCACGAGTTCGGCATCACCGGGGTCGAGCGGTCGGCGTCCGAGCCGGAACGCCTGCGGGCCCAGGGTCTCGTTGGTGACCACCACGGTCAGGTCGTCCAACCCGAACCGTTCGGCCACCAGGTCGAGCAGTTCGTAGATGACCTCGAGCCCGTGGGTCTCGCTGGCCGCCCGGTGCAGGAGGCCGATCCACTCGTTGGGTCCCGGGCCGACAGACCCCTCGGGCGGCGGCGAGTCGTCCCCCACCGCCACCTCCGCAGGCGCCGCCGCGTCGCTCATGGATCACCACCTTCCGGGTCGACCGCCTGGGTGGCCCGCACTGTACCAATCGGTAACCGGTCGCCGAGGAGTCGCCGGCGGGAGGTCAGGGGACCAGCCGGAGCTGGACCGGCACCGCAGCAGGTGGGTCGGCTGGTGGCGGGGCCTGCTGCCCGGTCGGGTGCGCCCGGCTGCCGGCAGCCAGCAGCCGGGCGATCCGGTCCCGCTCGGCCGCTGGCTGGTAGGGGCCACCCGCGAACAGCCGGTCGTAGTGGGGGACGAGGTCGGGATGAGCGTCTGCCAGCCACGAAGAGAAGTGCTCTTTCACCCCGGGTCGTAGGTGCAGCGGCACGCCGCGCACCGCCACCGCTCCTGCGTCCCGGGCCGCGTCGGCCACGGCCCGCAGTTGGCGCGGCGAGTCCGAGAGACCGGGGAGGACCGGGGCCACGAGGACTCCGCACGGGCACCCCAGCCTCGTTGAGACGGCGGACCGCGTCGAGCCGACGGGCCGGTGGCGGGGTGCCGGGTTCGGTGGACCGCCAGACCTCGAGGTCCAGGGTCCCGACCGAGACATCCAGGCGCACCGTGGTCCGGGCGGCCGCCTCGGCCAGCAGGTCCAGGTCCCGCAGGACCAGGGTTGACTTGGTCAGGATGCTGAACGGGTTGGCGGCCGCGCTCAGGGTCCGGACGATGCCCCGGGTGAGGTGGTAGCGGGCTTCGGCCAGTTGGTACGGGTCGGTGTTGGTCCCGAGCGCGATCAGCTCGCCCCGCCAGCGCGCCGACGCCAGTTCCGCCCGGAGCCGCTCGACCGCGTTCACCTTGACCACGATCCGGCGCTCGAAGTCCCGGCCCATGTCGAGGCCGAGGTACTGGTGGGTCGGCCGGGCGAAGCAGTAGGTGCAGGCGTGGGAGCAGCCCCGGTAGGGGTTGACGGTGAACTCGAACCCGAGCCCAGCGCCGGCGCCGCGGACCCGGTTGATGATCCGCTTGGCGTTCACGTGGAGGAACTCGAACCCTCGGTACTCGCCGGTGCCGACGTGGCGGGTGGCCCACCGCTCGTCGCCGAACAGCGCTTCGGACTCCTCCTCGTCGGCCAGCCGCCAGCGCAGCACGCCCGACCCTTGACCCACCAGGCCATGGTAGCGAACATACGTTCGCATTCGCAACCAGGACCGGACATCGCCCCAGGTCGGGCGGCCGCCGAAATCCCCCGGCGCCGGAGCACCCGGCGGTAGCGTGCTCGGCGAGGTGACCACCAGGCGATCCACCGGCACGCGGCGCGGCGCGGCCCGCCGGCGCGCTCCCCGCAGCGGGGCTCAAGGCCGGTCGGCGGCCGCCAAGGCGCCGAGCCCCTCGATCTGGGACACGACGTTCTTCGCCGACCACTCGAGCGACCTGTGGGCCATCGTCCTGGCGGCCGCCGGGGTGTTGCTCGCGCTCGCGCTCTACGGCGACGCCGCTGGCTCGATCGGTTCGGCGGTCGACCGGGGGCTCGGCGCGGTGCTGGGGTGGACCCGTTACCTAGTGCCGCCAGTCGGCGTGGCGGTGGCGATCGCCGTGGTGGTTGGCCGCCGCACCCCCGAGCCGCTCCGGGCAGCGCTCGCGTCGGTCCTGGGGGTGCTCTCCACCACCGGCCTGGCCGACGTCGCAGCCGGGTCGCCGGGACCCGGCGCGACCCGGGCTGTGCTCAGCGGGGCCGGCGGCTACCTGGGCGCGCTGGTCGGGCACGCGCTCGAGCGCGGTGCGGGGGTCGGGGGGGCCGTGGTCGTGTTCGTGGCAGCCTTTTTGGTCGCGTCGGTGCTGGCCACCGGGGTCTCGCTGCGGCGGGTGGCGTCGGCCTCGGCCCGGCTGGTGTTGGTGGTCGGGCGGGGCCTGCGCTCGGGGAGGTCACGGCCCGCTCCGGCTCCCCTGGTGGTGGTGCCAGAGCCGGCATCCGTCGATCCGCCCCCCGAGCCGGCCGACCTCGAGCCGGCTCGGGAGGACCCCGACGAACCCGGCGAGCCGGAGCTAGCCCAGCCGCCGGTCCGGCCGCCGCGTCGGCGCGCCCCGGCGGCAGCCACCTCGAGCGGAGCATGGCGCCTGCCGCCCCTTGGCATCCTTCGGCGGACTCGGGAGCAGCGGCTGGACGAGCGCCAGCTCGACGCGGCCGGATCGGCGCTGGTCGCGGCGCTGGCCGCGCACGGGGTCGAGACCCGGCTGGTCGACCGGACCGTGGGGCCGACCGTGACGCGCTTCGAGCTCGAGCTGGGGCCCGGGGTGAAGGTTGCAAGGGTGACCAGCCTGCACCGCGACATCGCCTACGCGATGGCGTCGCCCGATGTTCGCATCCTCGCCCCGATCCCGGGGAAGTCCGCCATCGGGGTCGAGGTGCCGAACCGCCAGCGCCAGCTGGTTGCGCTGGGCGACCTGCTCGTCACCGACGAGGCCCGCCGGGCCACCCACCCCTTGGAGGTCGCCCTGGGCCGGGACATCGACGGCCGACCGGTCATGGTCAACCTGGCCGAGATGCCCCACGTGCTCATCTCCGGGGCGACCGGGGCCGGCAAGTCGTCCTGCATCAACTCGCTCATCACCTCGGTCCTGTTCCGGGCGACCCCGGACCAGGTCCGGCTGATCCTGGTCGACCCCAAGCGAGTCGAGTTGGAGCACTACAACGGCTTGCCCCACCTCCTCACGGCGGTGGTCACCGATCCCAAGCAGGCGGCCAACGCGCTGGCATGGGCGGTCCGGGAGATGGAGCGTCGCTACGAGATCCTGGCCCACTACGGCGTCCGGGACATCGCCGGCTACAACGAGGCGTTCGAGCGCGGCGACATCGGGGCTCGTCCGGGGTCGGCGGCCGACCTTCGGCGTCGAGCGGACGCGGCAGCCGACCGGGCCCGGGCCCATCGGGTCCCAGCCAGCGACCAGGACGAGCCCGAGGTTGAGGAGGACGAGCCACCGGAGGGGGAGGCCGAACGGCTGCCCTACATCCTGGTCGTGGTGGACGAGCTCAACGACCTCATGATGGTCGCGGCGCGCGATGTCGAGGAGTCGGTGGTTCGGATCGCCCAGATGGCCCGGGCGGTCGGCATTCACCTGGTCCTGGCCACCCAACGCCCGTCGGTGGACGTGATCACCGGAGTGATCAAGGCCAACATCCCGAGCCGGATGGCCTTTGCCGTCTCCTCACTGGCCGACAGCCGGGTGATCCTGGACCAGGCCGGTGCGGAGCGGCTGATCGGTCGGGGCGACATGCTGCTCCTCACCGCGAGCACCAACATCGCCCGCCGGATCCAAGCACCTTGGGTCTCAGAGGAAGAGATCCGCGAGGCCGTCGCCCACTGGCGACGCCAGGGCGGCACCAAAGAGCCGGTGGTGGCGCTTTCCGGTGGCGAGGACCGGTCGTCGAGCCTGAGCGCAGACGAGGACGACGACGAACTGCTGCCGGCCGCGCTCGAGCTGGTGGTTCGCTCGCAGCTGGGGTCGACGTCGATGCTCCAGCGAAAACTGCGGGTCGGGTTTGCCCGGGCCGGCCGCCTGATGGACCTGCTCGAGCGGCGGGGGGTGGTCGGGCCGTCGGAGGGGTCCAAGGCTCGGGCAGTGCTCATGACTCCCGAGGAGCTGGACGATCGCTCGGCGTAGTAGGCAACGGAGGTGAGACTGCGCCGGGGCTTGCGGGACGCTTTGGTCCCGGCATCGGCCACCGGCTCGGCGAGTCCGGAAGTGCCGGCGCCGGGCTTGGCGCCGGTGGAGACCCCGCCGCGTGCCGCCCTCGACGGGGCACCCACGGATGCCATCGCCGATCACTGGGAGGGGCCGCGCCGCCGGTCACGGCGGGCGATGCTCGGCCGACGCAGTCGCGGCCGACACCGACGAGGCCGAGCCCGGCGGTGGCCGCTGGCGGGGGTGGCGGTGCTGCTGGTCGCGGCAGCCGCCGTGGTAGGGGTGCGCCTCAGCCGAGCCTGGCCGCCGGCCGAGGTCGAGCCGTCGCTCCCGGCGGCAGTCGCCCCCGGGCACCCACCTGCGATCGGTTGGCCGCAGGGAGTCCAGGCGGCCTACGCGGTCCCAGCCCTGGGCATCTCGGCAGCGTCGGGGCTCGAGGCGCCGGCACCCGTCGCCAGCGTCACAAAGCTGATGACTGCGCTACTGGTGCTCACCGACCACCCACTGGCCCTCGGACAGCAGGGACCCTCGGTCACCGTGACCTCGGCCGACGTGACCCTCTACGAGGACGACCTTGCCACCGGGCAGACCAACATCGAGGTCCAGGTGGGCGAGGCACTGAGCGAGTACCAGCTGCTGGAGGGGATGCTGGTGCACTCGGCCAACAACTTCGCCGACCTGCTTGCCCTCTACGACGCCGGCAGCCTCCCGGCCTTCGTGGCCAAGATGAACGCCAAGGCGGCCGAGCTCGGCATGACGGACACCCGGTACGCCGACGCCAGCGGCTACGCCGAGGCCACCGTGTCGACGGCTGCTGACCAGCTGCGAGTGGCGGCTGCCGACATCGAGGACCCGGTCTTCGACCAGATCGTCGACATGGCGAGCGCGACCCTGCCGGTGGCAGGCGTGGTCGCCAGCTACACCCCCTACGTCGGCCTGGACGGGGTGGTCGGGCTCAAATCCGGGTTCACCACGGCCGCCGGGGGTTGCGACGTGCTCGGGATGCTCCGGGACGTGGGCGGAGTGCCGGTCGAGGTGCTAGTGGCAGTGGTCGGCTACCGGGGCGGCATCACCGACGTCGTCGATGGTGCCGGGTTGGATGCGCTCTCGATCGCCCGCCAGGTGGTCTCGGGTCTGCGGGCGCTGCCGGTGTTGCGCCGAGGAGAGCGGGTGGGGACGGCTCGTGCTGGCGGCGCGTCGGTGCCGGTGGTGAGCCGCCAGCGGGTTGTGGTGGCGGCCTGGCCGGGGCAGCGGGCCATCGAGACCTTTCACCTGACGGCGCGCCCGAGGCCGGGCGCCGCCCGGGGGGCGGCCGTCGGGTGGGTCGTCGTCGAGCTTGGCTCCCAGCGGGTCCGCGCCGCCGTGACCACCGGGCGGCGCTTCGGGGCCCCGAGCATCTGGCAGCGCGTATTGTGACCCCGTGCTTGCCAGGGCCCCGGCCTCCGCGGCCAACCTCGGGCCCGGCTTCGACAGTCTGGCCCTGGCGCTGGACCGGTACGTCGAGGTCGAGGTCGAGCCGGCATCCCGGCTGATCGTCCACAGCGAGGGCGAGGGTGCTGGCCTGTCCGACGACGCTGGCCACCTGGCGGCGAGAGTGGCGATGGACGTCGCCGGCCACGACCGGCTGGCCATCACCGTGCGTTCAGAGATTCCGGTGGGCCGGGGGCTCGGATCGTCGGCCGCGCTCGCGGTCGCGGCGGCCGCAGCCGCCGGGGCACGGGACCCGTTGGCGGTGGCGGCCCACGAGGACGGTCACCCGGAGAACGCGGCCGCCAGCTACGCCGGCGGGCTGGTGGTGGCGACCAGGGTGCGGGGCGCGGTGCGGGTGGTCGAGATGCCGCTCGATCCGCAGCTCGCGCTGGTGGCCATGGTGCCCGACCGGCCGCTGTCCACCGCCCGGGCCCGCCAGGTCCTGCCGCACCAGGTCTCGCTGGCCGACGCCGCCTTCAACCTGGGCCGCCTGGGCCTGCTCCTGGCCGGCCTCTCCGACCACCGCCTGCTCTCCAAGGAGGCCGGCGAGGACCGCCTGCACCAGGACTACCGGAGCCCGCTGTTTCCCGAGGCACCAAAGCTGCTCAACGCGCTGGTGTCGGCGGGCGCGCTGATGGCGTGCTGGTCGGGGGCTGGACCGACGTTGCTCGGGATCACCACCACTGCGGCAGCTCGCCAGCTTGAGGCGAGCGCTCGAGTCGCGATGGCCGACGCGGGGGTGCCCGGTGACGTCCTCGTCTTGCACCCCGAGCGGGTGGGGCTGGTCCGTGGCGACGCCGCTCGCGAGCGGCCGCGCCAGCAGCCAGCACCAGCGGCAGCCGACGCCGCGAGTGAGCCCGGCGAGCCCTTCGACTTCGACCAGGACGGCTGACCGCCAGACCTACACTGCGTCAGTGCCGACGCGCTTTGTCATCCGAACCTTCGGGTGCCAGATGAACGAGCACGACTCAGAGCGCCTGGCCGGCCTGCTGGTGGCCGACGGGATGGAGCCTGGCCAGGGCGTGGACGATGCCGACCTGGTCGTTTTCAACACCTGCTGCATCCGGGAGAACGCGGACAACCGCCTGTACGGCGAGCTCGGGCGGCTGAAGGAGCTGGCCCAGCGGCGCCCAGAGCTCACCATCGCGGTCGGTGGGTGCCTGGCCCAAAAGGACCGCGAGTTGGTGCGGGAGCGGGCGCCCCATGTCGACGTGGTCTTCGGGACCCACAACCTGGCAGACGTGCCGAGGCTGCTCCGCCGCCGGGCAGCCGAGGGCCCGATCACCGAGGTGCCCGACGGCCCGGCGCCGGGCTCGCCCCCGCTGCACATCGGCGCGTTGCGGGAGCTTCCCTACGCCGCCTGGGTCACCATCCAGACCGGTTGCGACAACTCGTGCGCCTTCTGCATCGTGCCGCAGGTCCGCGGGCCCGAGGTGAGCCGGCCGCCGGAGGAGGTGCTGGCCGAGGTGCGGAGCTTGGCCCGGCGGGGCGTGGTCGAAGTGACCCTGTTGGGCCAGAACGTGAACTCCTACGGTCGCGACCTCACCCGCCGCTCCCCGCTGTTTGCCGACCTCCTGCGGCAGGTAGGGGCGGTGGAGGGGGTCGAGCGGGTGCGGTTCACCTCCCCGCACCCCAAGGATCTCCGGCCCGAGACGGTGGCGGCGATGGCCGAGACACCGGCGGTGTGCGAGCAGCTGCACCTCCCGCTGCAGTCGGGCAGCGACCGGATCCTGCGGGCGATGCGGCGCGGCTACACCGCGCAGCGCTACCTCGAGCGGTTGGCAGCAGCCCGAGCCGCGGTGGCCGACCTCGCGGTGACCACTGACATCATCGTTGGCTTCCCCGGCGAGACCGAAGACGACTTCGAAGCCACCCTCGAAGTGGTGGCCGAGGCCGGGTACGACAGCGCGTACACCTTCATCTTCTCGCCCCGGCCAGGCACCCGGGCGGCGGCCATGGTCGACCAGTTCGTCCCGGCCGAGGTGGTCCACGAGCGCTTCGAGCGGTTGCGGGCAGTGGTCGAACGCTCGGCCCTGGCACGCCACCAGGCCCGGGTGGGTCGCACCGAGCAGGTGCTGGTCGAGGGGCCGAGCCGCAAGGACCCCTCGATGCTCTCGGGCCGGACCCGCCAGGGGAAGCTGGCCCACTTCACCCCGCCCGACCACGGGTCGCCGGCCCCAGGGTCGTTCGCCGACGTGGTGGTCACCGGCGCCGCGCCGCACCACCTGAGGGCCGACCTGGTCCAGGTGGCCGCGGCGGCTCGGCACCGTCCCCGGATCCCCCTGCGAGCCCGCTGAGCCGACCTGATCGACCGCAGGAGCGTGGGCCGGCCCCGGTGGTGCTGGTGGGGACCACCGCCTCGGGCAAGTCAGAGCTCGCGTTCGCGGTTGCCCGGGCCCGGCCGGGGACCGAGATCGTGTCGGTGGACTCCATGAGCGTCTATCGGGGCATGGACATCGGGACGGCCAAGCCCACGCCGGAGCAGCGTGCTGCGGTCCGTCACCATCTGATCGACCTGTTCGATCCGGCCGAGGAGTGCACCGTCGCCCGTTTCCAGGAGGCCGCTCGGGCCGCGTTGGCCGACATCGCCGGCCGGGGGGGCCGGGCGCTGCTGGTCGGGGGCACCGGCCTGTACGTGCGGGCGATCGTCGACGACCTGACCGTGCCGCCCCGGTACCCCGAGGTGGCCGCCCGCCTCGAGGCCGAGGCCGAGCAGCCGGGCGGGGTGGCCGCCCTCTACGACCGCCTCTGTTCGCTCGACCCGGCGGCGGCGGCGAGGATGACCCCACAGAACCGCCGCCGGGTGGTCCGGGCACTCGAGGTGACGTTGGGCTCGGGCCGGCCCTTCTCGTCGTTCGGGCCCGGGTTGCTCGAGTACCGCCCGACCCGCTTCGCTCTGCTCGGGCTGCCCTTCGACCCGGCCCGGGTCGATGCGAGGATCGAGGCCCGCTTCGCCGGGTGGATGGCCGCGGGCTTGCTGGACGAGGTGCGGGCGCTGGCCCGGCGCCCGGGCGGGTTGTCCCGCACCGCCCGCCAAGCGCTTGGCTACCGCGAGCTGCTGGCCCACCTCGAGGGTCGGCTCAGTCTGGCTGACGCGGTGGCCAGCGCGATCCGGCGGACCCGAACCTTCGCTCGCCGCCAGTGGGCGTGGTTCCGCCGAGACCCTCGCATCACCTGGGTGGCCGCCGACCAGGACCCGGCCGAGGTGCTGGGCGCGGCCCTCGACCGCTGAGCGCTCGGCTCGCCGGTGCGGGGCGCGAGACTACGGGGATGGCAAGGCCCGCCGGCCAGCTCCTCTCGTTCACCAAGCACGAGGCGGCTGGCAACGACTTCCTGGTTGCAGTCGAGCCGACCGGGCGGCTGCGACTGGGACCGGCCGAGGTCCGGGCGCTGTGCGACCGCCACCGAGGTGTCGGGGCCGATGGGGTGATTGTCGTCTCGCCCGGCGGGGACCAGGCCGACCTGATCATGGAGCTGCGCAACGCCGACGGGGGGGCCGCCGAGACCAGTGGCAACGGGTTGCGCTGCGCGGCACAGGCGGCGGTCGGGGCCGGTCTGGTCGAGCCGCCGCGCTTCACCGTGGCCACCGGGGCGGGGGTCAGCACGGTCCAGTTCGAGGGGGGCGGGGTCAATGCCCGGGCGACGGTCGAGATGGGCCCGGTCCGGCTGGTCGGGGCACCGACCACCGATCCGGTGGGGCGCCTCGCCCAGGTGGTCGACGTGGGCAACCCCCACCTGGTGGTGCGCTGCGACCACCCAGACCAGGTCGACCTGGCCTCGATGGCTGCCGCCGTGGCCCCGAGGTTCGAGGGGGGGATCAACGTGGAGTACGTGGCCCCGGCGAACGGCGCTGGGCTCCGGCTGCGAGTGTGGGAGCGAGGCGTCGGTGAGACGCTGGCCTGCGGCAGCGGGAGCTGTGCGGCCGCTGCCGCCGCCCGGTCCTGGGGGCTGGTCGGCGACGTGGTGGTGGTGCACAATCCGGGCGGCGTACTGGAGGTGTCGCTGGGCGTGAACGAGGGAGACCCGGTCGTGCTGGGCGGGCCGGTGCGGCGGGTGGCCAGCGTCACCGTCGAGCGGGGAGCGTTGGGGTGAGTCAGCGCCCGCCGGGCAGCCTCATCGAGCGCACGTTCCGGGAGCGGATCGTGCTGGTGGGCGTGGCACTGGGTCCGGCCGAACTCGACGAGGTGGAGGCCGGTCTGGACGAGCTCGCCCTGCTGGTGGACACGGCCGGGGCCGACGTCGTGGCCCGGGTCGTCCAGCGGCGAGACCGCCCGGACCCGGCCACCTTCGTGGGTCGGGGCAAGGCGGCCGAGCTGGCCGAGCTCAGCCAGGCGGTGGACGCCGACACCGTGGTCTTCGACGAGGAGCTCACCCCGGGCCAGCAGCGAAATCTCCAGGAGGTCCTGGGCCGGACGGCGATCGACCGGACCGCGGTGATCCTGGACATCTTCGCCCAGAACGCCCGGACCCCCGAGGGCAAGGCCCAGGTCGAGCTGGCCCTGCTCCGCTACCGGCTGCCCCGGCTGCGCGGCCGCGGCAAGCAGCTCAGCCAGCAGGCCGGTGGGATCGGCACCAGGGGACCGGGCGAGACCCAGCTCGAAGTAGATCGCCGGCGCCTGGTTCGGCGGATGCAGCGTCTCGAGAGCGAGCTCGGCCAAGTCAGCCGGACCCGGGGCCTGCAGCGCCGGGCCCGGACTCGGTCCCGCCAGCGGGAGCTGGCCCTGGTGGGCTACACCAACGCCGGCAAGTCGACGCTGCTCAACCAGCTGACCGGGGCCGGGGTCCTGACCGAGAACCGGTTGTTCTCGACCCTGGACCCCCGCACCCGCCAGCTGGCCCTGCCCGGCGGGGAGACCGTGCTGGTGACCGACACCGTCGGGTTCGTGCGCAAGCTGCCCCACCAACTGGTCGAGGCGTTCCACTCCACCCTGCAGGCGATTGGCCTGGCCGACCTGGTGGTCCACGTGGTCGACGGCTCGTCGCGCGACCCGGAGGGCCAGATGGCCGCGGTGCGGGCGGTGCTGGCTGAGATCGGTGCGGGGTCGATCCCCGAGCTGGTGGTGGTGAACAAGATCGACCAGGGGCCGGAGGTGGCCCGGGTAGTCGCCCGTCACGAGGGCGCGGTGGGGATCTCGGCCCGGACCGGGGCGGGGATCGACCAGTTCCTGCGGGCAGTGGCCGACCGCCTGCGGACCGCTGACCGGGTGGTGCGACTGGTCGTTCCCTACACCCGAGGCGACGTCCTGGCGGCAGTGCACCGCGAGGGGGAGGTGGTCGAGCAAGAGGCGGGGGCGGAGGCGGCCACGCTCACCGTCCTGCTGGACGAGGCCGGGCGGGCCCGGTTCTCCGAGTTCACGGCGGCCTCGTGACCCCCCGGTTCGAGCCCCCGCCCTACCCCTACCACCGCCTTGGCGCGCTGGCCGAGCTGGCCCGGGCCCACGACGGCGGGATGGTTGACTGCTCTGTGGGGACGCCGTGCGACCCTCCGGCCGGCTTCGTGGTCGAGGCCATGGCTGGCTCGGGCACCGAGCGGGGCTACCCAGAATCGGCCGGGTCGGCAGCCTTCCTGGGGGCGGCTCGGGCCATGCTCGAGCGACGCTTCGGGGTGGCGCTCGAGCCCGATCAGCTCGGCGCGTGCGTCGGGACCAAAGAGTTCGTGGCCTCGCTGGCTCAGTACCTGCACCTGCGTGATCCCGGCCGGGACGTGGTCCTGTTCCCGGCGGTCTCGTACCCGACCTATGCGATGGGCGCGCTCCTGGCCGGCTGCCGGCCGGTGGCGGTCGCCCCCGGGGCGCCCGACGGCAGCGGCCTCGACCTGGGGTCGGTCGACGCCCGGGACGCGGCCAGGGCGCTGGTGCTGTGGGTGAACAGTCCGTCCAACCCGACCGGAGGTCTGAGCGACCTGGAGGCAGCCACCGAGTGGGGGCGTGCCCACGGGGTACCGGTGGTCTCCGACGAGTGCTACGCCGAGTTCACCTGGTCCGGGCGGCCCCGGTCGATCCTCGAGCACGGGACCGAGGGCGTCGTGGCCCTCCACTCGCTGTCCAAGCGGTCGAACCTCGCCGGGCTCCGGGCTGGCTTCTTCGCCGGGGACCGCGAGCTGGTGCGGTACTTGATCGAGGTCCGGCGGCACGCCGGCCTGATGGTCGCCGGGCCGGTCCAGGCGGCAGCGGCGGCCGCGCTGGCCGACGACGGGCACGTCGCCGCCCAGCGGGCCCGCTACCACGAACGGCTGGCGCTGCTGGCCGAGACGCTGGGCGCGCTGGGCTGCCCGGCGCCGTTCCCCGAGGGGGGGTTCTACCTGTGGGTCCGAGCGCCGGGGGACGACGGCTGGGCGCTGGCCGAGGCGCTCGCCCGCCACGGCGGGATGCTGACCAGCCCAGGGGAGTTCTACGGCCCTGACCGCCCGGGCTACGTCCGGGTGGCAGCGGTGCAACCGATGGAGCGGCTCGAGCTGGTGCGGTCCCGCCTCGAGGCCGTGGGCCACCTCGGCCTGCCCGAGGGGGGTCGGCGCGCCCCTCGCTAGAGTTGGCCATGCCCGAGACCCCTGGCAACCTCGGCGCGCTGGCGGCCGCGATCGAGGACCTCTACGCCCGGATCGATCAGCTCGCAGTGGGCGACCCCGACGCCTCGGCGGTGGTCGATGCCGCCATCGACCTGCTCGACCGGGGCGAGGTGCGAGTGGCCGAGGTGACCGAACCCGGCGAGGTCATCGTCCACGAGTGGCTGAAGAAGGCGATCCTCTTGCTGTTCAAGCTGCGGGCCGTCGAGACCATGCAGGTCGGCCCGTTCGAGTACGCCGATCGCCTCCCGCTCAAGCGCAACTTCGCCGCCGCCGGGGTGCGGGTGGTCCCGGGGGCCTCGGCTCGGTGGGGCTCCTACCTCGCGCCCGGAGTGGTGCTCATGCCCAGCTACGTCAACATCGGCGCCTACGTCGGGGAGCAGACCATGGTCGACACCTGGGCAACGGTGGCGTCGTGCGCGCAAATCGGTGCCCGGGTGCACCTGTCGGGCGGCGTTGGGATCGGGGGGGTGCTCGAGCCCCCCAACGCCGTCCCGGTGGTCGTCGAGGACGACGCGTTCATCGGCAGCCGCTGCATGGTCACCGGCGGGGCCCGGGTGGGCCGGGGCGCGGTGCTCGGGGCGGGCAGCTTCCTCGACCCCTCCATCCCGGTCATCGACGCCGAGACCGGCGAGGAGCTGTCGCGCGGGGTCGTGCCGCCGTGGTGCGTCGCGGTTCGGGCTTCGAGGAGGCGCAGGTACCCCGGCGGCGACTTCTACCTGCCGTGCGTGCTGGTGATCAAGCGGTTGACCGAGGGGGAGCGGCACGACAAGGCGGCGCTCAACGAGTTGCTGCGTGCGCACGGGGCCAGCACGTGAGCACCGACCTGCTGGCGGCCACCGCCGAGCTGGTGGCCATCCCTTCGGTCTCCCGCCACGAGGCCCAGCTCGCTGATCACGTCGAGGAGGTGCTCCGAGGCTGTGGCTGGCTGCGGGTCGAGCGGGTCGGCGACAACGTGGTCGCCCGGACCGAGCTCGGGCGGGCGGGCCGGGTGGTCGTCGCCGGGCACCTTGACACGGTGCCACCGGCCGGCAACGAGACGCCCCGGGTCGATGGTGACGTCCTCTACGGTCTGGGCTCGGCCGACATGAAGGGCGGCCTGGCGGTGATGCTCGACCTGGCTGTGTCGGCCCGCGCGCCCAGGGTCGACGTCACCTGGTGCTTCTATCGCGGCGAGGAGATCGACCGGTCAGAGAATGGCCTGGTCCAGCTGTTCGAGGAGCGTCCCGAGCTGCTCGCCGGGGACGCGGCGGTGCTGTGCGAACCGACCGGAGGCCTGGTCGAGGCCGGCTGCCAGGGTACGGTCCGAGCCCGGATCGAGCTGGCCGGCGTTCGGGCCCACACGGCCCGCCCGCACCTCGGGGTCAATGCCATCCATCGCCTGGGGGCGTTCATCACCCGGGTGGCCAGCTACCAGCCCCGCGCCGTGGTCCTCGACGGCTGCGAGTACGTCGAGCGGCTCCAGGTGGTGGCGGTCGAGGGGGGCGTGGCGGCCAACGTGGTCCCCGACCGGGCCGCAGCCATGGTCAACTTCCGCTTCGCCCCCGACCGCGACCCCGAAGGGGCCCAGGGGTACTTGGCCCGGTTCTTCGAGGACCTGGTCGAGGCGGAGCGCGGTGACCGCTACGAGGTGCTCGACGTCGGCCCGGCCGCCCCACCCCGGCTGGACCACCCGCTGCTGGCCCAGCTGCTGGCCGAGACCGGCCGCCCACCCCGGGCCAAGCTCGGCTGGACGGACGTGGCCACCTTCGCCGCCCACGGGGTCCCGGCCACCAACTACGGCCCTGGCGACCCTGAGCTGGCCCACCAGGCCCACGAGTGCGTCACCCGGGCCTCCCTGGAGGAGGTCCGGGTGACCCTGGGGGCGCTCCTCGGGGCCTGACTACAGCCGGCGCAGCACCGTGAGCACCTTGCCGTAGAGGCGGACGTCCTCGGGGTCGAAGGTCATCGGGGACATCGACGGGTTGGCCGGGCTGAGCACGATTTTGCCTCGACGGCGGGAGAACACCTTGACCGTTGCCTCCTCGTCGGGGATGCCGGCCACCACCACGTCGCCGTCGTCGGCATCGGGCTGGTGGCGAACCACGACATAGTCGCCGTCGAGGATGCCGGCGTCCACCATGGAGTCGCCCCGGACCCGCAGCATGAAGGCTGGACCGGTCCCAGCGAACGTTTCGGGCAGCGGGAAGACCTCCTCCACCCGTTCCTGAGCCACCACGCCAGTGCCGGCAGCGACATCGCCGACCAACGGGACGTTGCGCACCCGGTCCGGTTCGACCGCCTCCTTGGAGGAGGGGTCGTAGCGGACCCGGATTGCCCGGGGCTTGGTTGGGTCGCGCACCAAGAACCCCTCTCGCTGCAGCACCGCCAGATGGGTGTGGACCGTGGCGGTCGAGGTGAGACCAACCGCTTCGCCGATTTCGCGGACCGACGGTGGGTAGCCCCGGTCCCGGAGACACGCCGCGATGAAATCGAGCATCTGGCGCCGCTTCCCGCTCAGGGTCTCTGCCACCCGCCCCTCCTCGTCCGGTCCGCCGGGGCGAACACCTGTTTGCTACCCATGACCCTACACACCTCGGGAGTCCGGGACAAACATCTGTTCGACCAAGTGCTTGACACGAACGTCTGTTCGTGTTGAGATGGGACCGTGGCGAACAGGTGTTCGATGGAGTGGCAGCGCGAGGGCGCCCGGGTGGTGGCCTGATGGCAATCGCCCCGCTGTCCGATCCGGCTCTGGGTGCACTCGAGGGCCCAATCCGCCCGGCGCTTCGGCTGGTCCAGACCCGAGAGGAAGGTCGCGACGCTGGGGCGAGGAGGTCCAGACGGTGGCGCTGGGAATGGCGCAGCGTGCTCCCGGCGTGCCTCATAGCCGGCCTGCTCGGTGTGCTGGCAGCGCCGATCGAGGCCATCGCGGGGACCCCGGGCCATGCCGCCGGTTCGCTGACCCCGGGGGCCACCTATGTGGTCCGTCCAGGCGACACCCTGACGTCGATCGCTCGGCGTCTCGGCCCCGGCGGCGACCGGGCGAAGCTCGTCTCCCAGATGGCCGTCGAGACCGGCTCGACGGCGGTGGTGCCAGGGGAACGGATCATCCTGCCCTGACCCTGTCCGCTCCGGGCCGGTCGGAGGCCCGGAACTATCGTCGGTTCCGTGCGATGCCCGTGGTGCTCGGCCGATGACGACCGTGTGGTGGATACTCGTCTGGCCGACGAAGGTGCCGCCGTTCGCCGTCGCCGCGAATGCCTCAGCTGTGGTCGGCGCTTCACCACGTTCGAGCGGGTCGACGAGCTGCCGCTGTGGGTGGTGAAGCGCTCGGGCGACCGGGAACCGTTCGACCGGTCCAAGATCGTGGCCGGGGTCCGGGCGGCGAGCAAGAACCGCCCGGTGAGCGAAGCCGAGATGGAGGCCCTGGCCCAGCGGGTGGAGGACGTGCTGCGGGAGCGGACCACCGAGCCGACCTCCCAGCAGGTCGGCTTGGCCGTCTTGGATCAGCTGAAGGCGCTCGACGGGGTCGCGTACGTGCGCTTTGCCAGTGTCTACAAAGGCTTCGAGGAGCTGGGCGACTTCGAGCGGGAGGTGGGTCTGCTGACCAAGACCACCAAGCCCAAGCAGCGCGGCTGAGGGCGATGGCGGAACTGCTGTCTGGGTGCCCGCGGGTCGCGCTCGCCTTCTACGCCCACCCCGACGACGCCGACGTCGCGTGCGCCGGGACCCTGGCGCGTTGGTCTCGGGCTGGGTGCGCGGTGCACCTGGTGGTCTTCACCAACGGTGGCCGGGGGACGACCGACCCCGACCTGGGGGTGGCCGAGCTGGTGGCGCAGCGGGCACAAGAGGCAGCGGCCGCAGCTGCCGTGGTCGGTCTTGCCAGCCACCAGAACCTGGGCATGGGGGACGGGGACCTCGACAACGACCACCAGCTGCGCGGCGAGCTGGTCAGCTGGGTCCGGCGGCTCCGGCCCGACGCGGTGCTCGGGCACGACCCGACCGCGGTGTACTTCGGCCAGCACTACTTCAACCACCGCGACCACCGGGAGCTGGGTTGGGCGATGCTCGACGCCCTGTTCCCGGCAGCCGCGTTACCCCATTACCACCCGGACAAGGGGCCGGCTCACCAGGTCCCGGTGGCCTATCTGTCGGGCACGCTGGAGCCCGATGTCTACGTCGACGTGACCGAGACGATCGACGCCAAGGTGGCGGCGGTGTCCTGCCACCGCAGTCAGCTCCCCGAGACTCCCGGTTGGGCCGAGGAGGTCGTGCGCGGGCGGGCCGCCGAGGCGGGCGCTCGGGCTGGCGTGGCCTACGCCGAGGGATTCCGCCGGCTGCAGATCGGGCCCTGAGGAGCGCTCGGACGTGGATCGCTCGGTGGGGCTCGAGCCGGCCATCCTCCACGTGGACATGGACGCCTTCTTCGCCGCGGTCGAGCTGCTCGACCATCCCGAGCTGGCGGGGCGGCCGGTCATCGTCGGGGGGACCGGCCGCCGCGGGGTGGTGGCGTCGTGCACCTACGAGGCCCGGCGCTTCGGCGTGCGCTCGGCGATGCCGATGTTCACGGCGCTGGCGTGCTGCCCGAGCGCGGTGGTGCTGCCCGGGCGCCATGACCGGTACGCGGCGGTGAGCGAGCAGATCCACCAGATCTTCCGCTCGGTCACCCCGCTGGTCGAGCCGGTCGGCCTCGACGAGGCGTTCCTCGACGTCACCGGGGCCCGTCGCCTGCTCGGGTCCCCGCTCGCCATCGCGGGTCAGCTCAAAGAGCGGATCGCAGCCGAGCTGTCCCTCAGCTGCAGCATCGGGATCGGGCGCTCCAAGCTGATCGCCAAGCTCGCATCGGAGCAGGCCAAGCCGACCGTGCGGCCCTCGGGGGTCGCGCCCGGAGCGGGGATCTTGCTGGTCGCGTCGGACGAGGAGCTTGCCTTCCTCCACCCAAAGGCGGTCGAGTCCGTGTGGGGCGTTGGGCCGGTGACCGCCAGTCGCCTCCACCGGCTCGGCCTGCGAACCGTGGGCGACCTGGCTCGGGTAGGCCCCGAGGTGCTGGTTCGAGCGCTGGGGCAGGCTCACGGCACCCACCTGTGGTCGCTGGCGATGGGTATCGACCGGAGCCCGGTACAGGCCGGCCGGCCGAGCAAATCCATCGGGCACGAGGAGACCTTCCCGGCGGACATCGTGGATCTGGGCGAGCTGCGGCGGATCGTGGTGACCCTCGCCGACCGGGTCGCCGGCGCACTGGGCCGCGAGCAGCTGTGCGGACGGACGGTGACGCTCAAGGTTCGTTTCGGCGACTTCACCACCGTGACCCGGTCTCACACCCTCGACCAGGGGATCGACGCCGGCCCGGCCATCGCCTCGGTCGCGGTCGCGCTGTTGGATGGCGTCGAGCTGGTTGCCGGGGTGAGGCTCCTCGGGGTGAGCGTGTCCGGGCTGTCGGCCCCGTCGGCCGCCCGCCAGCTGTCGTTGCCCCTGAGGCAGCCCGGTGCGTCCGATCCGGGGGCTGCCGCCCAGGATGCCTGGGAGCCGGTGGCCCGGGCGCTGGCGTCGATCCGAGCCCGGTTCGGCGGCCGGGCAGTGGTGCCCGGTTCGCGGGTGGCGCCCGACACCGGGGGCCGCTGGGGGCCGACCGCTCCGACCGACATCGGGACCGCCGGGCGGCCACGGTCCGGGGGGCCTTCATCACGCCGACAGGTCGACCGGCCAGACTTCGGCCATGACCAGACGGCCGCCGCCCCGAACGGGCCCGACAGTCGGCCCGCCACCGGCGACGCAGGGTCGGATGGGGTGGCGCGCTGAGCGGGTCGGCCGGCGCGGCCTGGTGGTCCTCGGAGTGGCCGGCCTCGTCGGCGTGGTCCTCGCCGTCCACGGCTACGGCCAGGGCGCGCTCCCCGGAGCCGGGACGACTGGGTTGGTCGGACCGTCTCGGTCCCCGGCCTCCTCGGCGACGCCGGCCGGCCATCGGACCCGGCCGGCCTCGGGGGCGTCTGGCGGCGCGGCCAGGTCCGGTGGGCAGAAGCTGGGACCGACGCTTGCCTCCACCCCCTACGCCGCCTATGCCTTCGAGATCTATCCGGCCACGCCCAGCGCCCAGGCCCGGTTGGCCATGACCGGGTTCCGCGTCCAGGTCACTGCCCACGGTGCGACGATCACGGTGCGGGTGTCGGAGGCCGGGTCTCCAGGCGCCCAGACCAGCACCTACGCCGCTGGCGATCGGGTGTACTTCGTCGAGACGTCCCTCGGCGACGACTCCGGGGACGCCGACTACAACCTGGGCGACGACGGCCTGGTGGTGACCGACGCCACGGGGAGGATCGTCGAGTGACGGCGCGCCCAGGTGGACCGGTCCGGCCCCGGAGCGCCCGAGCGGGGGCCGGTGAACGGACCCGTCCCCGGCCGACCCCGGCCGCCAGTGCCCAGGACACGAGCACAGCACCGGGTGCTGCGGCCGGCGGCCTGGCTGCCTGGGCCACGACGGCTGCTCGGGTCCTGCTCGGCGCGGTCCTGGCGTGGTTCGGCTACCACGAGCTGGTGGCGCCCCGGCAGTGGACCGGATACGTGCCAGTTCTCCGGCCGAGCTCCAGCCTGGCTCAGGTGCTGGTGCTCGCCCACGGGTGGGTTCTGCTGGTCCTGGCCGCCGCCCTCCTCGCCGGGATCGCGCCCCGCCTGGCGGCGGCGGCGAGCGCAGTGCTGCTGACGGAGATCGTCCTGTCGCTCATCGCGGCCGGGGGCCTGTCGGACCTGGTGCTTCGGGACGTCGGGGTGCTCGGCCTCTCGCTGGCCCTCGTCGGGGCGGAGCACCAGCGGCTGGTGCTGCGCCAGTGAGGCCGGCAATGCCCAGGCTGCCCAGGGTCGCGTTGGCCGGGCTGGCCGCCTGTGTCCTGGTGGGCGCGCTGAGCGCCCCGGCAGGAGCGGCCGCCCCGGCGCGCCGGCACCACCGGGCGGCCATCCCTGCCGTCGAGGCCGGCCTCGCACCGGTCGGGCTGGCCGCCCCGATCAGCCGAGAGGTGGTGGAGCCGGGCTCGGCGGGCGGGCTGGTGGTCTTGGGCGGCCTGACCGCTGCGGGCACGTCGGCCGACGGCGTGTACGCACTGGACCCGGTCACCGGCAGCTCGAGCCTCCTGGGTACCTTGCCGAGCGGCGTCCACGACGCCTCCGGGGCGACGATCGGGCGGGAGGACGTGGTCTTCGGCGGGGGCTCGCCGGCCACGGTGCCCACGGTCATGTCCTTCAGCCCGCCGGCGGGCGGCGGCCTCGGGACCGGCTCGGTGATCGGCTCGCTGCCGTCCCCCCGCTCGGACTCGGCCTCGATCACCGTCGGGCGAACCACCTACATCGTTGGCGGCTACGACGGCTCGGCCGCCGACCCCGAGGTGCTGGCCACCACCGACGGCCGAGCCTTCACCGACGTGGCCCGGCTCCCAGTCGGGGTCCGCTACCCGGCGGTGGCGGCTGCTGGCGGTCGCCTCTACGTGTTCGGCGGCGAGCGGGTGGGCGGCGGCCTGGTGGACCTGGTCCAGGCGGTGGACCCCCGGATCCACGCGGCCGGGGTCGTCGGCCACCTGCCGGAGCCCCTGGCCGGGTCGGTCGCGGTTGCCCTGGGCGGCACCATCTACCTCGCCGGGGGGACCAGCACGGTCCTCGGGCCGACGACCCCGGGGATGGGGGTGACCGCGGTCGCGCCGCCGGTGACGAACGGGGCCGCGACGGTCTCGACGATCTGGGCGTTCGACCCCCGGGGCCGTCGGTTCCTCGTTGCCGGCCGGCTGCAGATGCCGGTGGCCAATGCCGGCGCCGCGGTGGTGGGCGGGCGAGCCTGGATCGTGGGCGGTGAGCTGAATGGCACCCCGGTCAGTGCCGTGCAGGTGGTCGAGCCCAACCGCGCCTTCGGCATCGCCGGGGCCCCGGGGGCCGGCTCCCCGTACTTCGGCGCCGAGCTCCTGATCGCCGACCGCGGCAACAACCGCCTGCTGCTGCTCAACGCGGCGATGCAGGTGGTGTGGCGCTACCCGTCGCCGGGGGCGCCGCCGAACCCCGACGGTTTCTACTTCCCCGACGACGCCTTCTTCGTCGACCATGGGCATGCCATCCTCACCAACCAGGAGGAGAACGAGACCATCGAGGAGATCGGCTACCCCTCGGGCCGGCTCCTGTGGTCCTACGGCCACCCCGGCCAACCGGGGTCCGCGCCCGGGTACTTGCACGAGCCCGACGATGCCTACCTGCTCCGCAGCGGGCAGATCACGGTGGCTGACGCCGACAACTGCCGGGTGCTGGTGATCAACCCCGACCAGAGCGTGGCCCACCAGATCGGGACCACCGGGGTGTGCCAGCACAACCCGCCAACCTCCATGGGCTCGCCCAACGGCGACACCCCGCTGGCTGACGGCAACCTGTTGATCTCGGAGATCAACGGCTCGTGGGTGAGCGAGTACACGCCGCAGGGTCAGCTGGTCTGGACGCTCCAGCTCCCGATCAGCTACCCGTCGGACCCCCAGCAGCTCGGTCCGGATCTGTACCTGATCGCCGACTATGCCTCGCCGGGCCAGGTCCTCGAGTTCACCCGCCAGGGCCAGATCACCTGGCACTACGACGTCGGGTCGGGACCCGGAGCACTCAACCACCCCTCCCTGGCCGAGCGCCTGCCGAGCGGGGTGATCATGCTCAATGACGACTACAACGACCGGATGGTCGCCATCGATCCGGCCACCGGGGCCCTGGTGTGGCAGTACGGGGTCACCGGCCAGGCTGGGTCCGGCCCGGGCCTCCTCAACACCCCCGACGGCTTCGACCTGTTGATGCCGGGCGGATTGACACCGACCCACCCGGCCACCGGGTGAGGTCCATCAGGCGCTCAGTTCCCGACCGTGACCAGGGTGCCGATCGGGGTGAGGGGGTAGACCACCGCCGCATCCTGCGGCGCCATCTCCACACAGCCCAGGCTCTGGGGGTAGCCGTAGCCAGGACGGACGAAACCGTGCAGGGCGTCGCCCCCGTTGAAGTAGCTCACCCAGGGCACGTTGGGATCCGAGTACGGGGTGCCGTCGGGGTTTGTTCCCGACATCGTGGTCGAGACGTAGCGGAGGTACACCGGGAAGGTCCCCTGCGCGGTCGGCGCAGCCGGGATCCCGGTGTTGGCGAGGGTCTTGTACACCTCGGTGCCGTTCGAGTAGACGGTCACGGTCTCGGGCTGGGTCTCCGAGACGTAGACGTAGTTCCATGGACGGGGATCGGTGTGACCGCTGGTGGCGTCGGCCAAAAGGTCTGTCCACACCGCGGGGCCGGCGATGCCGTCGGTCGCCAGGCCATGCACGTCCTCGAAGGCCATGATCGCGCCCTTGGTGATGACGTTCATCTGGCCGGGCGTCCACAGCGAGGTGAGTGACGCTGGCAGATCAGGCCAGCGCCAGCTGAACGTCCCCGGCTGGACCTCGGCCTCCTGGCTCATCGAGGTGAGCGGGGTGGTCGGGGTGAACGACAGCGGGAGGTAGCCCAGTTCGGCCAGCAGCTGTTGGACTCGCAAGATTGAGCCGGGGGCAACGTTGAACGGCACCGTGGTCGGGGCGGCCAGGTGGATGCCCTGGGCGCTCACCATGCCAGTGGGCCCGCCGGGCACGATCACCGACTCGGTGACGCCGGGGACCAGCGGGGCCGACGGCACGAACTCCACCTCGGTCGGCGAGACGAGCGACCAGGTTCCAGGGACCGGGGGCGACAGCGTGGGCATCGGGCTCGAGGGCGAGACGGCCGACGAGAACGAGACGGTGATGGTGGTGGCCGACGGCACCACGGAGGCGGTGAGCGTCGGAGTGGTCGAGACCACGTGGAACTGCTGCACCGCCGGCGCGTGGCCAGCCTGGGCAGCCGTCGAATGGCCGGTCCTGGCGGCCCAGACGATGCCGGCGGCTCCGCCCCCGAGCACGAGGAGCGCAGCCGAGACCGCCAGCACCACCGGCCAACGCCCACCAGTGGGGCGCCGGTGGGCCGGTTGCCGTTGCATCGCTCCGAGGTTAGCTGGCCCCCTTGCCAGTCGGTGCGCACCCGCCGGGGGCGCCAACCCCCGCTGCGGGGGCGAGCCTCACCCGCCCGCTGCCCGGACCACCGCCGTCTCGATCTGGGCCAGCCGGTCCCGGTCGGTCACTTTGGTCCCGGTCTCGGTCCGCACGTAGAACGCGTCCACCACCTCGTGGCCGATCGTGGACACCCGGGCCGAGACGACGTCGAGGCCCCCGTCGAACAACGCCTGGGTGACCCGGTGGAGCAGGCCAATCTGGTCCGGGGCTCGCAGCTCCACGACGGTCGAAGTCGCCGAGGCCTCGTTGTCCACCACCACCTGCGGACTGGTGATCCGGGCGGAGCGCCGGCGGTCCTCGCCGGCGTAGGCGTCGGCACGCGCCTGCAGCCTCGGCCCGAGCTCGAGGCGGTTTGCCAGCACGGCCTCGAGGTCCTCTCGCACCTTGGTCGAATCGGGCCAGGAGCCCCGGGGGATCTCGACCGTGAACACCTCGAGCGCCACGCCACCGTCGATCCGGGCGTCGGCGCTGCGCACGTCGAGGCCGTGGACCGCCAGGATCCCGGCGACCGACGCCAGCAGGCCGGGCCGGTCCAGCGCCGCCACGGTCACTCTTGGCGGGTCCAACACCACAGCTGCCCGCCCAGCGGCCCGGACCTCGGCCATCAGCTGGCGGTGCTCGTGGACCCAGCCCGGTTGCTCCGGGAGCGGCCGGCGTTCGAGGAAGGCCGCGGTTCGGTGCACCAGGTCGGCCACCAGGCCCGCCTTCCAGGTTCCCCAGGCCGACGGACCGGTTGCCAGCCCGTCGGCCTCAGCCAGCGCGGCCAGCAGCTCCAAGGTGCCCCGGTCGCCGACCGCCTGGGCAACGCGCTCGATGGTGACCGGATCGTCGAGGTCGCGCCGGGTGGCGGCGTCGGGGAGCAGCAGGTGGTGGCGGACCATGGCCACCAGGATCCGAGCGTCGCTGGGCGGGAACCCCAGCCGGACCGAGATCCGTTCGACCAGCGCCACCCCGGCTTCGGTGTGATCGCCCGGGTATCCCTTGCCGATGTCGTGGAGGAGCGCTCCGACCACCAGCAGATCGGGGCGGTCCACTCGGTCGGCGAGGGCAGCAGCACCGACCGCGGTCTCGAGAAGGTGCCGGTCCACGGTGAACCGGTGATAGGCGTTGCGCTGAGGCCGCGACCGCACCGCCGACCATTCAGGCAGCAGCCGGGACAACAGGTCCTCTTGGTCCAGGGCCTCCAAGGCGGCGACCGCCGGTCGGCCGGTCATGAGCACCCGGACCAACGCATTGCGGGTCTCGACCGGCCACCGGTCGGGGGCCGGCGGCATGCGGTCGGCGAGGCGGCGAATGGCCGACTTGGCAATGGGGAGATCTCGTTCGGCCGCCACCGCGGCGAGGCGCAGGGCGAGCGAGGAGTCCTCACCGACCAGGGCGTCGTCGGTGAGGACGACCTCGTCGCCGAGGACCGCCACCCCCGGCTCGACCTCGACCGGGCGAGACGGCTCGGCGCCACGGCGGCGGCGCCGGCGGCGCGGCGCGGGCTCCCAGGAACGGCGGCGGCGCCAGGCATCCTGGAGCGTCCAGGCAATGGTGCGGCCGGCCTTGGCCACTGCCGCCATCAGCTCGTCGGCATCGCGGTAGGCGAGGACCGAGGCGATGTGGTCTTGCTCTTGGAGCACCAGCTTGTCCAGTGCCCGCCCGGCGCGGCGGTGGAGCTCGACTCGGACCGAGACGAGGAGCTCGACCGCGGGCGAGATCGCGCCCAGGTCGACCACGTCGCGCAGGGCGGGGGCGTACGCGGCCATGGCCCGCAGCACGCCGGCATCGCGCAGGCCCCCGTGCGCCTCCTTCAGGTCCGGCTCGAGCAGGAAGGCAAGGTCTCCCTGGACCTGGTGGCGGGCCTCCATCTGCTCAGCCAGGGCCGGTAGCCACCGACCGCCCAGCGTTGTCCGCCACCGGGCCGCGGCGTCGGCGAGCAGTGGCCCCGCCACCTTGTGGTCACCCCACACCAGCCGGGCGTCGAGGAGCCCGAGGGCGACTCGCAGGTCGCCGTCGGCGGCTGCCAGGACCTCGGCCGGCCGGCGGACACTGTGGTCGAGGTGGACTCCTTGGTCCCACACCGGGTACCACAGGCGGTCGGCCACCGACCGGACGTCGCGGTGCCCGTGGTGGACCAGCACGACGTCGAGGTCGCTGAACGGGCAGAGCTCGCGCCGGCCGTAGCCACCGACAGCCAACAGGGCAACGGTGCGCGGGTTGCCGTCCACGGCACGCTCGGCCACCCCCGACAGCCATTCGTCGGCCTCGGCAGCGTAAGCTCGGCAAAAGGCCATTCCGCCAAGATCGCGGCGTTCGAGCAGGCGTTGGCGCCGTTCCCTCAGCGAAGCCTCGGCCATGGCCGGAAGGTAGCAGCGAGTAGCGGGGAGCAGGCATGTCGAACAAACCGGTGCGGACCAGAGGGTCGGGGCTGCGGACCCTGGATCACCTTGGGGTGGCCGCGGTCGCAGTCGTGGGCGTGATCGTCGCCTTCGCCGCCCTCCACTTCGTGGTCGGCTTCCTCTGGGAGCTGGTGAAGGTGGTCGTGGTGGTCGGCGTGGTCGGCGGGGTGTTCTGGGCCCTCAGCCGGCGCCGGCGCCGTTCGTAGGTCGCCCGCCGGGCCGCCGCCCGGATCAGACCACCTCGAACCAGTCGTAGTGGAGGTTGGTGCCTTCCAGGCGGCCGGTGCCGATCGCCTGGAGGGCGTTCAGCCAGGCATATCGCTCATCGGCGGTCTCGAAGAGCGGCGCCACGTAGATGGTTCCGTCGCCACCGATCCGGGTGCGTCCGCGGTACTGCACGAAGACCAGCGCGCCATCGTGGGTCTCGAGGGTGGCACGCACGTCGAGCGTCGCCACGCCGCCCGCCACCGTGACCCAATCGGCCGCCGCCCGGCCCTTGATCGACCCTCGGAGACGCTCGCCCTCGATGGTGGCCTGGAGCACCTCGTAGATGCTCCGCAGACCGCCCGGTCCCTCTCCGACCACGAGGGGCTCGGCGAGGGTGGCGTCCATGGTGCACAGGGGACGGAGCTCAGGGGCCATGCGCGACCGTACTTCGCCGCTGCCGGGTCCGGCGAGCCGGGTTCGCCGGCCGTAGGCGGCGTGGTGCGGAGGCGGGAACGACCACCGGCGGTCAGTATCGTGGGGTCCTTGCGGGCTTCGGGCCCGACTGGCGGCGTGGCCGAGTGGTTTAGGCAGGGGCCTGCAAAGCCCCGTACGGCGGTTCGATTCCGCCCGCCGCCTCGAGTTCTGCTGACTGGCGAGGCTGCAGACCGGCGTTCAGCCTCGATCGTTGAGCGCGTCACCCATCGAACCCTGCGGGAGCGTGGCCCACGACTGCCGTCCCGGCGGCCTCGAGCCCGGGATCAGTTGGATCCCGAGTAGGAACGACGGAGTGTGGGTGGGGCGGTTGCTCGCCACGCGTCGAGGATCGCAGTCCGCAAGACCCGCGGCGTCACCACCGAGAGCTGGAGCAGGACCGCGTCATAGCCGTCGAAGTGCGGGATCGTGAACAGGCCGCGGACCCGCGAGCCAAGGAGGGCCTCTTTGTCCTCGAGGTCGAGGACCCGGACCGCCAGGATGGGACCGCTCGGAGGATTCGAGTCGCCGAAACGCCGAAGGTCCGCTTTGGTGAACGGTCGTTCCCAGGCGAAGGCCTTGCCGCCGACGAGCCAGGTCCTGTGACCCCGGCGTAGCTCCTCGACGGTCTCGGGCAAACGACGCGCGATTTCAGCCACCTGATCGAGCGAGGCCACCGGGCCAGCGTACGCCGCTCGACCGACTCACGGCCCAAACCGCTCCCGCGACTCGAGCTCGGGGCGAACGAGCCCGACGCCGATCGCGGAGGCGACCGGGCGGATCCGATGTCGGGCGCGAGGATGCTGGTCATGTTCAGTCTGGGTGGAGCAGTCCGAGTCGGCAGGGGGCTCGGTTTGCTCGGCGCGCTGTCTGTGCCGCTGGCCGTGCTCGCCGGTGCGTGCTCCGCTGCCCCATCGGCGTCTCCGCCGTCAACCAGGCCTCGAACGAGCGTGACGTCGGCAGGCCCGACCTCGACCAGCGCACCGGCACCGGGTGCGATTCGTCATGTCTTCGTGATCATGTTGGAGAACGAGGGGTACGCCGCTGCCTTTGGTGATCCGAGCCAAGATCCCTACCTGGCTTCCACGCTGGTCAGACACGGAGTGCTGTTGGAGAACTACGACGCGGTCGGGCACGCATCTCTCGATAACTACCTTGCGCTGATCTCCGGCCAGCCACCCAACCCCGACACCCAAGGAGACTGCGTCGACGGCTTTGTCACCTTCCCGTCGCACGATCGACCGATCATCTGGCACGGCGCAACCGGCATCCAAGAAGGGTCCGGGTGCGTGTATCCACCCAGCGTCCAGACGCTGGCCAACCAGCTGGTCGATCATGGCCTTACCTGGAAGGCCTACATGCAGGACATGGGGAACGATCCGGCCCGAGATGGCACGACCGGAGGGACGTGTGGTCATCCGAGTCTGAACGGTCCGGACCGGGCGATCGACGCAGCCGACGGCGACGGGTACGCCACCCGGCACGATCCGTTCGTGTACTTCCAATCGATCATCGACCAACCGGCCAGCTGCGAGCGCCACGTTGTCCCGTTGGGCTCCCCATCGGGGGCGATGCCCAAGAGCGACACCGTCGGTGCAACCGGACTTGTCGAGGACCTTCGGTCGGTGGCGAGCACGCCGAACTTCAGTTTCATCAGCCCCAACCTGTGCGAGGACGGCCACGACTACCCGTGCGGCAATGAGCCCACCCCTGGTTCATCGGCCCTGGGGGACATCGACGGATTCCTCAAAACCTGGGTGCCCCTCATCACATCCTCACCGGCGTTCAAGGCCAGCGGCCTCTTGATCATCACTTTCGACGAGGGAACGAGCCAAGCGGCGTGCTGTGGGGAGGTTCCTGGACCGACCAACTCGGCACCGGGCGGCAACGGCGGCCCTGGCGGTGGGCAGGTGGGCGCCCTCCTCCTCTCGCCGTTTGTGAAGCCCGGTACGGTGGTCACCACCCCGTTGAACCACTACTCCACGCTGGCGTCGCTGGAGGACTTGTTCGGCCTGCCCCGCCTGGGCGACGCGCAGACCGTCACCACGACCTTCGATCGGTTGCTGGCACCCCGCTGATCTGGGCCGGCGCCGTCTTTAGGGTGTCTCTGCTACGGGTGCCTCTGCGTCAGGAAGTCGGCCGAGCTGGTGGCGCAGGCAGAGCTCAAGCACGGGCCGCCGGAACCGGTGTGCCAGTGGCTCGAGCGCAGCCGGGCGGACCCGCTGGCTTGCCAATGCCAGCTGGTGGGTGCCCTCAGGACCGAGCAGCAGGCGCGGCCCAATCGACGGGATCGGCAGCCGTGCCGGCCTCCGCATGACGGACGCCAGGGTACCGATGTACTCCTTGTTGGTGACCGGGGATGGAGCGACCGCGTTGATGGCGCCGGCGACCCTGCGGTCGGCGATCGCCCGGTAGTAGATGTCGGTGAGGTCGTCGAGGTCGATCCACGACAGCCACTGGTCGCCGCGACCCAGCCTCCCGCCAAGGCCGGTCGCGACCAGCGGACGCAGAAGTCGGAGCACCCCACCGCGGGGCGATTGCACGATGCCGGTCCGGACCCGCACCACCCGGATGCCGGCTTCCTCCGCCGGGATCGAGGCCGCCTCCCAGTCGGTCACCACCTGGGCCAGGAAGTCGTCACCGGGCGGGCTGTCCTCGTCCAACCAGCGGTTGCCGCAGTCGGCCCCGTAGTAGCCGACGGCCGACGCGACCACCAGCACCGACGGGGGCTCGCCCATCGTGCTCATCAGTCGAGCAAGGTTCGCGGTTGGGATGACCCGACTGTCGCGGATGGAGCGCTTGTGGGCAGCGGTAAAGCGACCGCCGATCGAGGCTCCGGCGAGGTGGACGACGGCGTCGACACCGGCCAGAAGGTCGACGGCCGGCGCCTCGGGGTCCCAACGGCGCTCGGACTCGGTCCTGGCCTCCCGACGGACGAGGTGGATGACGCGGTGCCCACCGGTCGAAAGGAGCGAGCTCAGCGAGGACCCGACCAGGCCGGACGAGCCGGTGATCGCCACCGTGAGCGGTGCCGAGGCGTGCCCGCCCATCTCGGCTTGGACCCCGAGGTCGTCTGCGAGCTGGCGGTGGCGGAAGCGGAAGGGCTGGCGCAAGAGCACTTCGGGCAGTGGGGTCTCGACGGTGTCGATGACCCGAGTGCCGCCCCCCGGCTCGGCACCGAACTCGTGCGTGTGGCGCCAGGGGAGTGGTGGGGATACCAGGTGCTCGACGAAGCGCTGCGCAGCCTTCGATCCCTCGAGCCGGGTGACCAACGACAGGCCGCCGGGCAGCCGCACGACTGTTCGACCGTCTTCCAGCGAACTGGGCTCGTGGATCATCCGGAGGGGAAGCCAGGGCGGGAGGAGGCGCGAGAAGGCACCGGGCCGGCCGTGCCAGGCGAGAACCTCGTCCACTGGGAATGGGACGACGCTGGCGGCGGTGATGCCCATGAGCAAGCCTCCATCGGGTGAACCGGGGCCCGATGAGCAGGGTACGCCCTCGCGTCGCTGTCGCGCTGGCAGAGGGAGCTGCGGCGCGGAGCGCGGCAGGCCGGACGGGACACGGCGATCTAGGGTGGTGGCACGGTACAGACCGGTGAGGGAATGCGAGGACTGGTCGACCTGTTCTCTGCCGTGCTCGGGGAGGGCCGCCTGCTGGCTGGCTCGGACATACCCGATGACCTGAGCCACGACGAGACGCTGGGCGTGGCACCAGTGCGCCCGGAGGCAGTCGCCTTTCCTACGAGAACCAGCGAAGTCTCCGAGCTGTTGGACATCGCGGACCGACACCGAGTTCCGGTGGTCGCGCGGGGGAGCGGGACCGGCCTTTCGGGAGCCGCGATCGCAGCGCCGGGGTCGCTCCTGGTCTGCTTCGCCCAGATGAACCGGATCTTGGAGGTCGACACGGAGAACCACGTCGCGGTGGTGCAGCCGGGGGTGACCCTCGAGCAGCTCGACCGACGGCTCGAGTCAGCCGGCCTCGTGTACCCGGTGTTCCCGGGGGAAGCCAGCGCCTCGATCGGTGGGAACATCGCGACCAATGCTGGCGGGATGCGTGCCGTCAAGTACGGCGTGACCCGCAACCAGGTACTGGGCCTGGAGGTCGTGCTGCCGGGCGGCGAGGTGATCCGGACCGGCGGAAAGTTCGTGAAGTCATCCGCTGGCTACGACCTGACACAGCTCATCGTGGGGTCCGAAGGGACGCTCGGTTTGGTCACCGAGGCGACCTTGCGCCTCCATCCGCGGCCTCGACATGCGGCGACGCTGCTCGCCCCGTTTCAGACCCTGCAGTCCATCACCACTACGGTGCCTCGGATCTTGACCGATGGTTTCGGACCCCGGGTCCTCGAGTACCTGGACGCGACGACACTGGCCGCCATCAGTTCAAGCGTGGGGCTGGAGCTCGGGATCCCTGAGGACATCCGTTCCCGAGCCAGCGCCTATCTGATCGTCGTGCTGGAGTCTTCGCAGGAGCGTCGCCTCGACGAAGACACAGGCGAGCTGGCATCCCTGCTCGATCGCCTGGGTGCGATGGAGGTCTACGTCCTGCCATCGACGTCTGCCGCTGAGCTGATTGCAGCCAGGGAACGGGCCTTCTTCGTAGCCAAGGCAGCCGGAGCGAATGACCTGATCGACGTCGTCATCCCTAGGGCGTCTATGCACGCCTACCTGCGCGAGGTCGAAGAGGTGGCGAAGAGATTCGGGTCGTACATCGGTGCGTGCGGTCACGTCGGCGACGGAAACGTCCATCTCACGGTGTTCCAGCCAGACCTCGAGCGCTGCGAAGAGACGGTCCGAACGATCCTCAGGCTCGGCTTGGCTCATGGGGGAGCGATCAGTGGTGAGCACGGGATCGGCACGGCCAAGAAGCCTTGGTTTCTTGAGCTGGAAGACCCGGTCAAGATCGCGCTCCAACGGCGCATAAAGGCGGCCTTCGACCCGCACTGGATCCTCGGCCCGGGTCGGATTTTCGACCGACCTGCCGACCTCGATGGGCCTACGGGCTGAGACCAGCCGCTCGACCTGAGCTCGCCTACTCGCTGGGGGTCTCGCCTGGCCTCTGGCGGCCAAGATGCCAGCCAGCGCAGAAACTGCAGCGGTAGGCGACGAGGTCGACGCCATCACCACTCCTCTCGCTGGCAACGCTTGCTGCCTGGGAGAGCGAGGAGAAGCGAACCTTGGCTTGCCCATCGCGACGCCAGTGCGAGGCGGCGAGGCGGAGCTCCTTGTGCGCTGTTCGACGGGGTGACATGGGAGCCGTCGGAGACGTCATGTCAGGCCGAAACGGTCCGGAGGCCGGACCGCTCGGGTCGCGAGGAAGGCGGGGAAATAGGGAACGGTAACGTCCCCCTCTTCGTGATAGTCCTCGTAGAAGCCGGTGAGTACGAGGCCGGCGTCGATCTGACCACCGATTTGATCTTCAAGGGAATGCCCGAAGCACAGTGGCTCGTCCGGCTCCAGGTAGCGCGCCCGCTCTGCGTCACTGAGCGAGGTTACGTCGGAGTACGGAACCGAGTAGCGAAGTTCGAGGATTCCCTCGCCCTCTTTGTCCCGGTCGAAGCAGAACAGCAGCGGGCTAGCAAAGCCCGCCACCAGCGTTCCCCCAGGCTTGAGCACCCGGTGGCACTCCTTCCACACCGGTCGGACGACCTCGGAGAAGCAGTTCGAGCACGGATGAACGATCAGATCGAAACTGTGGTCGGCAAAGCAGGAGAGATCGGCCATGTCCCCGAGCCGTGTCTCGAGATCGAGCCCTTCTCGTTGGGCGACCTCGCGGTCGCGTCCGAGCTGTGCCGGAGAGTTGTCCAGGACGGTGACCCGAGCTCCGGCTGCCGCCAGGAGTGGCCCCTGTTGGCCGCCACCTGACGCGAGGCACAGGACGTCTGAGTTGGCGACGTCGCCCAGCCATGTGCGGGGAACCGGCCGCCTTGGGGTGAGGAGGATCTGCCAGTCACCGACCCGCGCCCGGGCGATCTCTTGGGCACTGGCCGGGATGGTCCAGCGGTTGCCGTGAGCGACCTCCTGGTCCCAGGCATGTCGGTTGTAGGCAAGGACGTCCACCGGGATCTCCTCGGTTGATCGGCGCGAACAAACTACCCACCTGGGCGGCCACGCTGGCACCAGCCGGCGGCTCCCTTCGTCCTGGGGCTGGGAGCGGCGGCTCCTGCTACCGGCAGGAGCCGCCAACCCGACGCAGCCCGTTGCCCGAGCCGTCTGGAGTGCCGGCTCTGTCGGCTACCGGGTCACTCGCAGCGGGCTCGATCCTCTCGAGGCGAGCAGGTTGGTGTCGCCTTGGTACGTGGCGACCGCGGTATAGGTCCCCACGGCCAGCGATCCGCTTCGGAGCTCGCAGGTGCCCTTTCCCTGTGTGAGGGTGACCTGGCATGCGTCGGACTTGACCGACACGGTCGCCGTCTCCCCGTCCGGCACAGCCTCGCCGTTTCGAGTAGTGACGGTGACGGAGAACACCGTGCGGGACAAGGTTTCCCGGCTGACGCTGGTCGGGGTGTCCGTCAGCGTCGTGGTCGTCGAGTCCTTGGCCACCGTCAGTGATTGTGTAGGCGACGTCGAGCTGGCGAAAGCCCCAAAGCCGGCGTAAGTAGCCGAGATCATTGCGACCGTCCCGCCGGGCAGCTGAGTCGACCCAAGTTCGCACGTCGCGGTTCCCTGGTTGAGCGTGGTCGAACAGATCGGCCCGCCCGGCCACGCGACCAGCACTCGGCCAGTCGGCGTGCCGGACGCCGAACCGACTGTGACCGAGAGCACTTGGCTCTCGCTTCCGTAGGAGACCGACGGCCGAGCCAGCGTTAGCTCGGTCGACGTCGGTACAGGGAGGACCGTCAACGTGCCGCCATTCCCATTTGAGCCGCTGAACGTGCTGTCACCCTCGTACGTCGCGCTCAGTTGGTACGGCCCCCCAACAGCGAGCGCGGTGTCCGCGACAGTGCAGGATCCGCTACCCGACACCAGTTGAGCGACGCACGAGGCCGATCCGACGTTGACGGTGACGGACTCGTCTGTTTGCAGCGGGCCAGATCCTTCCACCGTCACCGTTACGTTGAACAATGCTGCGGACTCGTCACCGTACACGACGCTGGTGGTGCTCTCAGTCACGGTCGTTGCCGTCGGAAGCAGGCCTTCAACTCCGTTGTGCACGGCTAAGACCGGTTGCAGGAGCGGGTCTGTGCTCAGCGCAGTGTCCGCGTCTTGCGAACCCCAACTGTAGGTGTAATCGAAGACCGGATCCGGGACCACCGACGCCCAGGTATCGAGGATCGCCTGCTCCTGGCTCGGAGTGGGCAGGGAGTACTGGCCTCCGCCGTCGTCGGCGAACGTGCCACCGCCGAAGGCCTGGAAGACCGGGACGACGTCGGCCTGTGGAATGCCCGAATCTTCCGCAGCGACGACTGCTTTCGTGATGTAGGAGTCGTCGCATCCGCCGAGCTCCGAGCGGCATGGGTATGGGTCCAAGCCGAAGAGGTCGATATCGGAGTTGGCCGGGTCGTAGGTGTCCTGGTAGTTGGGATCGCTCGACGAACCCATGTTCATGAGTGTGATGAAGGTCTTGGCAGCAGGGTCATGAGCGTGGATCCAGTCCGATTCCGCTTTGAGGTCGTCTGCCGGGCAGATGGGCTTATACAGCCCCGTGGGGTCGGGCTCGTCCATCAGGTAGAAGCCGAAGACTCTCTGATCGCCGAGGAACGGTGTGACGGTGCTCACGAAGGCGGCGTCGGCGCCGCCGCACAGTCCCAGGTAAACGAGGGCATCGACACCGGGGGGGAGCTCGGCCAGCATGTCGGCGGACTCGATGTCCGCCAGGCTGAAGCCATCGACACCGGGGGCGTAGGAACCAGCGACGAAGTCTGCGTTGGGCGCGTAGTGCAGCGTCGCAACGGCACCTCGGCTCGATTCCGCCGGCAGGAAGGCCATGGCGGGGAGAGTGAGGACAAAGCTGATCGCAGCGACAAAAGAGAAGCTCCAGTTCGATCGATGGCCCGAGCGTGACGCTCGAAGTGTGCTGTTCACGGCCCCCCAATCCATGAGCACGCCCCGCCGACACGTGGGCACATCATCGAGCTGGCCCTGGTCCACCCCCTGAGATCATCGCCTCAACGGCACGCCCAGGGTGCCCCCTATGGGGTCGGCTGTCAAGGATTTGACTGCGAGGTGTTCGTTCCGAGAGCGGGTACCGGGCTTGGCCCGCTCTGGCCGATGGACCGACGTCGGTGCAGGTTGCAATCGAGTCTCGATCGGCTGCGGGTGCTGGCGCGGCGACCCCCGGTACGATGCCGGGCCGTGTCGTCGACGAGCATCGACGTAGCCAGGTTCCGCGAGGTCCTGGGGCATTTTGCGAGCGGCGTGACGGTGGTCACCGCCCTCCCACGGGGCCAGGAGCCGGTTGGGTTCACCTGCCAGGCCTTCGCGGCGCTCTCGCTCGATCCACCGATGGTCCTCCTCGCGCCGGGGAAGAGCTCGACGACGTGGCCCCGAATCGCTCAGGCCGGTGCCTTTTGCGTCAACATCTTGGCCGCCGACCAGGAGGCTCTGGCCCGATCCTTTGCGGTCTCAGGCGCGGACAAGTTCTCGGGAGTGGTGTGGGAGCCGGCTCCCGAGACTGGCGCACCCCTTCTAGAGGGCGTCGTCGCGTGGGTCGAGTGTCGGCTCGGCGAGATCTTCGACGCGGGCGACCACGAGCTCGTGACCGGCAGGGTGCTGTCTCTCGGGGTTCGAGGCGGTGCCCCCTTGCTCTTCTATCGAGGGGGGTTTGGAACCTTCTCGGCCTGAGCGTTGGGGCGTTCAGGGCTGTGATCGCGCGTGCGTCCGCTGGTAGGGTCCTCTGACCTGCGAGTTCTTTGTACGTAGACGTTGGAGGTGGGCACAGTGGACGTGAAGGACCGGGTTGTGGTCGTCACCGGAGGAGCGAGCGGTATTGGACGAGCATTGTGCCGGGCGTTTGCTCGTGCTGGTGCGCAAGCAGTTGTCGTAGCCGACCGCGACGGTGATGGAGCTCATGCGGTTGCCGACGAGTTCGACGGGCGAGGCAGGGCGGTCACGACAGACGTCGCCTCGGAATCAGACATCAAACGGTTGGTGCGTTCGACCGAGGAGGAGTTTGGTCGAATCGACTTGTTCTGCTCCAATGCCGGGATCATCGTTCCCGGGGGGGTGGAAGTCCCCGACGAGGACTGGGATCGCATCTGGCGCGTGAACGTCCTGGCCCACATCTATGCCGCCCGGGCGGTCCTGCCGGGGATGCTCGCTCGTGGCGAGGGCTATCTCTTGTCGACGGCTTCGGCCGCTGGGCTTCTGACGCAGATCGGCTCTGCGCCCTACAGCGTGACCAAGCATGCGGCTGTCGCGCTGGCCGAGTGGCTCTCCATCACCTACGGAGACCGGGGGATCGGGGTGTCCTGCCTTTGCCCCCAAGGGGTCTGGACAAACATGACCGGGGGCGAAGGCCGTCGACGGCAACCTTCAGAGGTCGCCCGTTCGACGGCTGGTCGGGACGGCATGCTCGAACCAGAGGAGGTGGCCGAAACAGTCCTGACTGCGCTAGCCGAGAACCGCTTCCTCATCCTGCCCCATCCTGAGGTGTCCACCTACGAACAACGGCGCGCTGGTGATCGCGAGCGCTGGCTGCGCGGGATGCGCCGGGTGCAAGCGGCCCTGCGCCCGCCCGCCTCCTGACGGGCTTACTGGCGACTTCGCAGGCCCAAGCCTGGAGGCCCGCCGATGCCCTTGGCTCGCTGGACGGCAATTTCCTCGAGCTGGGCGAGAAATTCGTCACCTCCGGAGCGATCAGCGGCCGCCCTGGGCATTGCCGGGAAGGCGTACTCCGGGGAGGGCAGCGGGGGATGGTCGCTCGCAGGCTTGCGCGCCATGATCTTCTCGACGACGGGTGCGAGGCGGTCTTGCTTGGCTGCGCTGAGCTTCTCGTCACGTTCGGCGAACTCCGGCAGGACCGTCCTGCCGAAGAGCTCGAGACTCTCCATGATGTCTTCGTGCCGATTGCGTCCCGCTTGACTGACGAAGACAACCTGGTCGACGCCAAGCTCCTCATATCGCCGTAGGTACTCACGGATCTGGGCTGGCGTGCCGACGGCACCGCGAAGCCCGCTCACACCAGCCTGGACAGCACGTGCACCGAGCCGCTCGGGCTGGGCGGCGGCCCTTCGCACGGCTTCCGGATCGTAACCCTGCTCAGCTCGGCGGCGCTCGAACTCGCTCCACACGTTTGTGACCCCAGGGCGATGCTCGCCAAATAGGTAGTAGTGGCCGAGCGAGTAGCCGAAGAAGTTGGATCCGACCGCCCCACGCTCGATCGCCAGCTCCTCTGTCGGTGCGCACATGAAGGTCGTCACGGCAGCAACGTTCGGGTTCACCGCGTCACCGATGGGGACGCATTCTCGCTCGAGCGTCTCGTAGTAGTCGGTGACCCAGTGCTGCGCCTCTTCAGGGTCGATGAAGGCGAACGTCAAGGCACCGATGCCCTTTTGAGCCGCGAGGTGGATCGTGTCGCGGCGGCTACACGCGACCCAAACCGGTGGATGCGGCTTCTGGAGCGGCTTTGGCACCACATTGCGAGGCGGCATGGTGACCCACTCCCCACCGTGACCGGTGAACGGTGTCTCAGTCATGCAGCGAAGTGCGACCCGAAGGCCCTCCTCCCACATTGCACGCTTGTGAGCGGGATCGATGAGGAAGCCGCCCAACTCAGCCTCCGACCCGGCTTCGCCGGTGCCGAACTGCACGCGACCCCCTGAGACGAGGTCGAGGGTGGCGATTCGCTCGGCCACTCGAGCTGGGTGGTTGAAGGGTGGGGGAGTCTGGACGATTCCGTGACCTAGCTTGATCCGGCTGGTCCGTTGGGAGACCGCTCCGAGGAAGACCTCAGGCGCAGAGGAGTGACTGTACTCCTCCAAGAAGTGGTGCTCGACCTCCCAGACGTAGTCGAACCCCAGCTTGTCAGCGAGCTCGCACTGTTCGAGGGCATTTTGGAGGAGCCGGTACTCGGAGTCCTCGGCCCACGGGCGAGGAAGCTGGTGCTCGTAAAAGATGCCGAACTTCACGATGAGGCGCGCTGGACACGCTCGCCGCTCATGGTGGCGTTGGGGGCGGCCTTCGCAACCAGGTCAGGAATGACCTTCCCCAGCTCAGCGGGGTCCCAACGGTCGCCCTTGTCGACGCCGACGCCAGCGTGCCAACCCTCGGCCACGCTGATCCGCCCACCCGAGACATTGAAGACGCGGCCAGTGATGCCAGCCGACTCCTTTGATCCCAACCACACCACGAGCGGGGCGATGTTGTCCGGAGACCGGGCGTCGAACTGATCGGGCGCGACCGCCGGCCGATCGGGCCGGAGGCCCTCGGTCATTCGAGTGAGAGCCCCGGGGGCAATGGCGTTCACGGTGACGCCGTAGCGTCCGAGCTCCATCGCAGCGATGATGGTGAACGCTGCAATTCCGGCTTTCGCGGCACCGTAGTTGGTCTGGCCAACGTTGCCGTAAATGCCTGAGGCAGAACTCGTATTGATGATCCTGGCATCGTTGGTCTCGCCCGCCTTGGCCCGCTCTCGCCAGTAGACCGCGGCGTGGTGGGACGGAGCATACGTGCCGCGCAAGTGGACCCGGATCACCGCGTCCCACTCTTCCGGCGTCATATTGATGAGCATCCGATCTCGCAGGATCCCTGCATTGTTGACCAGAACGTCGAGTCCACCGAACGTGGAGATGGCGGTATCGATCAGCCGCTTGGCTCCCTCGAAGTCGCTTACGTCGTCTCCGTTCGCGATCGCCTCGCCGCCCATATCCTTGATGGCCGAGACGACCTCGTTCGCCGGGCCGGCGTCAGCTCCTGTCCCGTCGACGTTCGCGCCTAGATCGTTGACGACGACCTTTGCACCCTGAGCCGCGAACTCAAGGGCATGAGAGCGACCGATGCCGCGTCCTGCACCCGTCACGATCACGACCCGTCCTTCGCAGATTCCAGCCATGCGGTTCTTCTCCTCCTGTATTGCTGCTAGCGAGTACTGAACAGACGGATCAGCGGCTGATGGACCGCTCCTCCTCGACGGACGGCTCCTTGGGCAGGCCGAGCACCCGTTCGCCGACGATGTTCCTCTGGACTTGAGCTGTTCCTCCCCAAATGGTGACAGAGCGGGTGGTGAGGAAGTCTGATTGCCAGCGATCCGGCCGGTATTCGTCGGGCTTCTGCTCCGGCATCACCAGCGCGTCCGCACCGCGAATGTTCATCAGGATCTCAGCGAAGCGCTGGGCATACTCAGACCAGAACATTTTGTTGATCGACGAGGCGGGGCCAGGTTCCTTCTGTGCGATGACCTCGGAGAGCAGACGTAGCCCCTGGAACCGCATGATCTCAGTGCGGGTAAACGCCCACGCCAGCTGCTGGCGCACCAATGGGTCGTTCTGCTTGCCACGCTCACGGACCATGTCGACAGCGTCCCAGAACTGTCGGGTGTACTGAACGTGCTGGGTGGTTGCATTACCGCCACGCTCATTTCCGAGGGTGGTCATGGTGACTCGCCATCCGTTGTTCAGGCCGGCGATGACGTTGAACAGTGGAGCGCGCGCTTCGGTGATGAAGGTTTGTGTAAACCCGGCTCCACCGTTCATCTGTTTGATCGGACTGAGCTCGAAGCCGTTGGAAGAGCCGTCCTCGCGCTTCATCGGGACGAGGACATAGGAGATGCCTTGGTGCTTCGGGGCCTCGGGATCGGTGCGGCAGAGGCAAAACATCATGTTTGCCATCTGCGCTCCCGAGGTCCAGACCTTTTGGCCGGTGATCACGATCTCGTCGCCGTCGACGACCCCTCGGGTCTTCAGGGAAGCCAGATCGCTGCCGGCATCGGGCTCCGAAAATCCTTGGCAGTAGCGATCGGTGCCGTCGATGATCCGGGGCAGGAAGTATGCCTTCTGCTCATCGGTTCCCCAGACGATGATCGAGGGACCAACCAACCATTCGCCCATTCCTCGGGTGATCCGGGGGACACCCGCCCGCGCGAACTCCTCGTTCATGACTGCGACCTCGATGCCCGTCAGGCCGCGCCCGCCGTACTCCTTGGGCCAGCTGACACAGAGGTAGCCAGCCTGGTGAAGCTTTTCCGCCCATTCCTGCCATTGCCGACCCATGCCGAGACCTCGCCGCCCACGACGAGGCGTTTCAGCGCCCGAGTCTGATTCGATGGCCTCTTTCGCCTCGGGGTCGGGCTTGTTCGCCTCAAGCCATTGGCGAAGCTCGTCCCGGAAGGCCCGTGCTTTCGGGCCAAGGTCAAGTTCCATCGTGGTCACGCAGTCCTCCTCGCGATCGGCAGATGACGCCTTTGGCGTCCATCGCCTCCCGGCTAGTGTCACACTAACGTGACAACTTGGCCGTCAACAAGGTCGCAGGACCGGTAGCGTTGAGTCGTGGCAGGCCGTCGAGCTTCTGGCGATGTCTCCCTGGTCGCTGAGCAGCGTCAGGTGGCCAGGGATCGGATCGAGCGAGCGGCGCTCCGGGTTCTGGCCAGCCGGGGACTGGCTGCCACCGTGGAGGAGGTGGCTGTCGCCGCCGGAGTGAGCGTCCGCACGGTGTTCCGCCATTACGGAACTCGGGACCACATGGTTGCGACTGCTTTACGGAGTCAGCTCGTCCACTACCGCGACACCCTGCCGACTCCGGGACCGGGCGAAAGCCTCGAGAAGTGGTTGCTCGCGCTCCTGGAAGAGATTCACCGGGTCAACGCCGAGCTGGGGCGGGCCTACTGGGAAGTCGCATCGCTCGGGGACATGCTGTGTGGAGAGCTGCGGGAGGTGGCCAAGCAGCGTCTCTCCGGTCGAGTCCGTCTGGTCAAGTCCATCGCCCGCGAGGCATGGCGTCTCGCGGGGAACGAGTCCGACCCCCCGGTCTGGCTGGTCGACTTGTTCGCGATCCACGTCAGTGCCTTCACCACCCGGGAGCTGGTCTCAGACTTTGGACGATCCGTCGACGAGGTCGCTCGGATGTCGTCTCGGGTCCTGGTGGGCGCGATTCGTTCGGCGACCAAGGAGAGACTGGTTCCCTCTCCGGCGCTGAAGGAACGCGTGCAAACAAAGACGATTGCGGGTCCGGAGGATGGGGGTAGGGTGCGCTGATGGTCATGGCGGTGTTCCGTGGCCGGTCGCCCAGCCCGGCGCTGGGGATGGCACCGGCTCGATAGCGCGTGGGCGGCCCGCGTGGTCGCGGCCGCAGGTGTGGAACGAGGCGACCTGGTGCTGGACGTGGGCGCTGGCGCCGGTGCGCTCACTGCGGCCCTGGTCGAGGTGGGTGTCGAGGTCATTGCCGTTGAGTTGCATCCGGTGCGGGCGCGTACCCTCGGGGACCGTTTTGGGCGGCTAGGCGTCCTCGTTGTACGAGCGGATGCCGCCGACCTCCGCCTGCCCCGTCGACCTTTCAAGTGGTCGCCAATCCGCCCTTCTCCGTGGTCATGGCACTGATCCGCCGGCTCGTCGGCCCCGGGAGCCGGCTTGTCGCCGCTGATTTGGTCGTGCCGCGTCACATCGCTCGGCGATGGTGTGGTGGTGACCTGCGTGGCGCTGGGCGCTGGAAGGCTCAGTACGACTTTTCGGTCGGTCTTCGCGTCCCGAGACGGTCCTTCGCGCCACCGATCGATCGAGACCCGATCGTGCTGCGGATCCGCCGCCGGAGGTCCCCGGCCCGGCCTGGTTCGGCGACCCCATCGAGGTGGGATCCACCGATCGCTTGAGCCCCGGAGCCAAGCTCGGTGACCGTGGGGCGGGATCGAAGCCGTGGGAATCCTGGGCAGCTCCGGCTCTTCGACCCCTGGGCGGTGGGGTCCGTCGCCGCGGTCGGGTCCTGGGTCGACGGCGAGCTGCTTGCCTTTGACCTGGAGACGACCGGCGTAGACCGATTCCACGATCGTCCGGTCTCCTTTGCGCTGCTGCGCTTGTGTCGGGGGAAGGTGACCGAGCGGACAGTGGGGATCGTCGACCCAGGAAGACCGATCCCACCTGAAGCGACCGCAGTGCACGGGATCACAGATGAGCAAGCACGACGAGAGGGCATCGCGCTCGATTGCGCTATCGATCTGCTGGTTTCGGTTTTGCTCGCCGCGAGCGACCATGGGATCCCCGTGGTTGGGATCAAGCTGGATTTTGATCTCACCCTCGTCGACGTCCTGTGCCGTGCTCTGGACGGTTCGGGACTGACCGAGCGAGGTTGGCAGGGCCCCGCCCTCGATGTCCTGGTCCTCGACCGGCATATCGATCCCTTCCGCCCTGGTCGTCGAACACTGGTAGACCTCTGTGCCACCTACCGGGTCGCCATTGAGCGGGCCCACAGCGCCGAGTCGGATGCTCGAGCCGCGGCCCTGGTCCTGCTGGCAATGGCACGCAGATACCCAGAGCTGGCGCACACCTCGCCTGGTGAGCTCCACGAGGCACAGGTCGGGTACCATCGAGCGTGGGCCACCTCCTATGACCAGTGGAGGCGGAGCCGGGGCCTGGCCACGCTCGATCCACTTGAAGTCAGATGGCCCCTTGCTTCGGTGCCCGACTCAGGTCGTGGTGTTGCGTAGGTGCTGTGGCGCGACGATGAAGCCATGCAGGCTTGGCAGGTGGTTCGACCAGCACCGATCGACGAGCAACCCCTGGAGTTCATCCAGCTGACCGACCCTGAGCCAGGTCCGGGCCAGGTCAGGATCCGGGTTTTGGCCTCCGGCGTGTGCCGAACGGATCTCCACCTGGCAGAGGGCGATCTGCCTCCTCGCCGACCGCGGACCATCCCCGGACATGAGATCGTGGGCGTTGTCGACGCTACGGGACCCGGGTCACACCGCTTCCAGAACGGCGACCGAGTGGGAGTGGCCTGGTTGGCCTCCACGTGTGGCGCTTGCCGGTTCTGTCGGCGAGGCCAGGAGAATCTCTGCCCTGACGCGCAGTTCACTGGTTGGGATCGAGATGGCGGCTACGCCGAACTCGTGGTCGCCGACGAGCGCTACATCTATCGCCTGCCCGATGGTCTCTCGGATGAGCAAGCCGCACCGCTCTTGTGCGCCGGGATCATTGGGTATCGAGCGCTAAAAGCGGCTCATGTCCCCCCGGGCGGCCGTTTGGGGATGTTCGGGTTCGGCGCTTCGGCACATCTGACAGCGCAGCTGGCCGTAGCATTGGGCACCGAGGTCTATGTTTCGACGAGATCGGCAGAGGCGCGAGCGCTCGCGGACAGTTTGGGTGCCGTTTGGGTCGGACGACCTGAGGATCGACCTCCACACCCTCTGGACGGAGTCATCCTGTTTGCTCCGGCAGGGACGTTGGTCCCTCAGTGCTTGGAGGCTCTCGATTCGGGAGGGACGGTTGTCATTGCGGGCATCCACTTGAGCGACCTTCCTCCGCTGACCTACCGAGAGCACCTCTTTGGCGAGCGATCCGTGAGGAGTGTGACAGCCAACACGAGGACGGATGGAGAAGAGTTGCTCCGGCTTGTTCCTCGTCTGGGCGTCGTGGCGACGACGACCCCGTATCCGCTTCACGAGGCTGACGCGGCGCTTCGCGACCTTGCGCACGACCGGGTGGTGGGTGCCGCCGTGCTCCGAGTGTCAGGGTAGGGGACCGCTGGACTTCCTGTCTCGGTGCGAGCGAGATCTAGTACAGACCAAGTTCCCAAGCCAGATCGGCGTCGAGGAGACACCTTCGGCGGTCGAGAACGCGAGATTCGTGCTGATGCAAAGGGCGTCCCTGCTCGGTCTCGTCGGAGAGGCGGCGACGTGGATGCCGGGTAAACTTAAACTCTGGGGCCGTTGGCGCAGTTGGTAGCGCACTTGCATGACGCGCAAGGGGTCAGAGGTTCGAGTCCTCTACGGCCCACCACATCGGGCTCTTCGGGCTCTTCGGATTCTGGCGGGGAGCTCGGGTCCCCCTGAGGGTCACCCAGACGCGAACGAAGGCGCCTCAAGCGGGTCTTCGGATTCTGGCGGGGAGCTTGGCTGCCCTGGATCACTCCTGACGCGGCGAAGGTGCTTCAAGCTTGAAGTGTGAACAAACAAAGCCGAAGCACCTACGTCATCACTGACCCTAGCGAGATCCTCCGGGCCCTGGTGGGCTTGAAGGGCGTGCGGATCCTCCAGCTTGCCCGCCACGGGCCCGAGGTCGAGCCGCTGGTCGAGCAGGTGTTCGACCGGGTCTGCTGTGCGAGCTGCGGCACACCGGCCCGGGTGAAGGAACGCCCGGTCGTCCGCTATGTCGTTCTCCCCGTCTATGGCACCCCGATGCGCCTGGCCTGGCAGAAGCACCGGATGCGGTGCGTCGATCCGGGCTGTCCGACGAAGTCCTGGGTGCTCGTCCATCACCGGATCGCAGCCAGGGGCTGCCTGCTCACCACCCGGGCGGCCAAGTGGGCCACGGTCCAGGTGGGCATCGGGCGCACGGTCGCTCAGGTCGCGGGCGAGCTCGATTGTGACTGGCACACGGTCAACGACGCAGTGACCACCGACGGCCGGGCCCTTTTGGCTGCTGATAAGAAGCGGCCGAACAAGACCACCGCCATCGGCCTGGACAAGACCTCCTTCGTGAGGCTCGGCACGAGCCATGCGCGCGACTACGCGACCACCGTGGCCCATGTCGAGCACCACCAGATCATCGAGATCCTCCCCTCAGCTGCCGCCCTGGATGAGGCGATGGTGTGGGGGCCGTCGAGATGGCTCCCGCGTTCTCCACGGACCGTTCGTGAAAGTCCTGGTCAACTGGGTCGCTCATGCGGCGACGGCCACCCTCGTCCTAGATTTGCCGCTTCTTCAACTCACCAAACGGGAGGCTCCACCAATGTTTGAGCAGCACCGAGCGAAAAGGGCGGCCAAGGAATACAACGAGGCCCTTGCCCGGTGGCAGGCCCAACGCGATGGTTATGCCGAGATGCTCCAGGTCGCGGAGGAGTTTGGCGGAAGCGGCTCCGATGAACTGATGCTTAGTTCGGGCGAAAGGATCTTCTACAAGGTCACGGATGCTGCCCTAGTTGAGGAGCGTCGAGCGCCAGGCCACTGGCAAGGCGGATCGACCGGAGTGTCTATTCCAATCGGCAGCCTGGGGGGCCGGACGGTGCGCTATCGCGTGGGAGCGACAAGGGGCCATTACGTGCAAGGTGCGCCGACTCCTACTGCCATCGATACAGGCACAATCTTCATCACGAATAAGCGGGTAATCTTCCAAGGAAGCAAGCAAACTCGGGAATGTGCATTCTCGAAGCTCATCGGGTTCCAGCATGACGATGCCGCTGGTACGACGACCTTCTCGGTATCCAACAGGCAAAAGCCGACGACTGTGCATTACGGCTCCAAGTTGTCCGGCTCCTTCGACTTCCGCTTGGACCTGGCCTTAGCCCACTTTAAAGGCACCGTCGGTGATCTCATCAATCAGTTGAAGCAGGACATTATGCAGGTCGACGCGGCGCGCCCCGCCCCTCCGGCTGGGTATTCCAGTTAGCAGCATCTGTAGCACCCATGTCAGACCTCGGGCGATCCCAGGATGCCCTCGATCGTTTTTCAGCCGCCGTCGAGTTTCCCCTCACAGTCATCTCGCTCCTCTGGCTGCCCGTACTAATCGTCCCCTACGTTGTCCATCTGAAGCCGGACCTTGCCCACACCTTCGAGGCCATCGACTACGCCGTGTGGGCGCTGTTTGTTGTCGAATATCTGATAAAGCTGTACTTGTCGCCCGCTCGTTTGCACTTCATAACTCACCATCTATTGGACCTTGCTATCGTGGCCATTCCAATATTGCGGCCGCTTCGCATGCTCAGGATTCTTCGCCTATTCACCCTAGCCCGCGCCGGTGCAGTCTTGGCCAATGCTCTACGGCGACTCCGGTCCGTCTTGACACACAGAAGTCTCCACTTGATTCTTGCCGCTGTACTACTTCTTCTTTTCGTAATGGCTGCCCTCGAACTCAGTTTCGAGAACGGTGCGCGCGGGTCGACTATCCATAACTATGGAGACGCATTGTGGTGGGCCATTGTTACCGTAACGACGGTTGGATATGGAGACAAGTACCCGGTAACGGCCGGTGGCCGCGGTGTAGCCGTTGTCTTGATGCTGGTGGGCATCGGTCTAATCGGGGTGTTAACCGCCACGGTGGCAAGCTACTTTGTCGAGGAGAAGGCCGACTGAGACAAGATCGAGATCAACGAACGATTGGATCGTGTTGAGGGGCTCTTGGAACAGCTACTCGCTCGTTGGAGCGGCGTGGCTGAAGCTGAGCAGTCTGAATTCGGCGGGGGAGATATCATTTCGAATGTATAACTGACTGTCGGTGGCTCTGTAATCGGACTTCTGCTGGCGGTAAGGGAGCAGGTTCTCAATATAGACGAAGGATAAAGCTCGTCACAGTTTGCGGCAGGTAGACTTGAGATAGCACAGGAAGAGGCGAACCTGTGTCCCGAGGTCCCGTGGCCCGTCTCAGTGGTGCACCTTCGCCGATTGACACCACGTCGGGAGATGTCTCCCTTTTTCTTTGGCCCTGATTGCCATACCGTTGTCGTGGTAACTGGTGCAAGGTGAGCGTGCAGTGACGCTTCCTCTTAGGGGCCGGTAGAATCGATGGTGGCAGGTCGCTCGTTGCTGACGACTTTGGTACTCCAACGAGCCTCGACTTGTCCCCATCGCCAGTATGCGAGTGCCACAGCCCAGACGACGACGAAGAGTGTCGCGATGCAGAACCCGGCCACATTGATGTTGAAGTTGGCCACGGCGTCCCAGAACGATCCTTGAAGATGGGCTTCAGAAGAAAAGACGCCGAGTATCTCAATGGTGCCAATAATGAAGGCGGCGCCGATCGACAGGCCAGTGACCACCAGGTTGTAGTAGACCTTGCGAACTGGTTTGGCGAAGGCCCAGCCGTAAGCAAAGTTCATGAAACAACCATCAATGGTATCGAAGAGCATCATGCCGCCCGAGAAGAGGGCTGGCAGCGCAAGAACGGCGTAGTACGGAAGGCCTTGGATTGCTGCATAGGCCGTTGCTGCCAGGATGACCACCTCTGTAGCGGTGTCGAATCCAATCCCGAAGACCATACCTACGAAGTAGAGCTGCCACGCGTGGTTTATGGATTTCATGAAACGTCCGAAAAACCTGTACATCAACCCACGAGCCTGAAGCTGCCTTTCGAGCTCTTGTTCGTCGTAGGTTCCTTGGCGCATCTCCCGGAATACCTTGAAGATTCCCGAGAGCACAATGAGGTTGAGGATCGCGATCAAGTAGAGGAACCCCGCCGAGATCATTGTTCCCGCAGCTCCACCTGCGGTCTCATAAGTCGACGATGGATTGACGACCGCCCCGAAGACAGCTCGGGCTGCAAAGGTAATACCAATTCCAACTGCCACGATGACGGTCGAGTGGCCGAACGAGAAGAAGAAGCCAGATCCGAGCGGTCGCTTGCCGTCGGCCATCAACTTGCGTGTGGTGTTGTCAATGCACGAGATGTGGTCAGCATCGAACGCATGGCGAAAGCCGAGGAACCACGCCGTTAATGCGACACCAAGTCCGGCGCCAAGACCCTTGGTGCCGCCATACCCCCGGTAGTGGACATGGTGCGGCATGACAACCACGGCATAGATCAACCAGCCGGCGGCGTTCACTGCGAGGATCACGCCAAACATGAGGCACAACCGTCCCCACTCCCTTCCCGTCAGGGAGCGGTAGACCATCGAGATCGTCCGGACTGGGTGTTTGGTGAGCCTCCGTGGCACTGCAGTTCATCCTCCCAGCTGGAGGACGAAGAGAGCCCTTGCGGGGCCCGAACCGGCTCCGCACGAGCCGCCCTTCATCCGAGGACGGGCGTCGTTTTGGCGGCCAACCCGGTCGACCGGGCTCGCCTCCGCTGGAGGACCACCGTTGCGGGACAGCGCCGGATTCTCACCGGACTTCGCCGGGTTGGCTGCCACCCGAGTGTGAAGGTCGGGCTGTGACCAACCTAGGCAAGGCGCGCCAAGGAGTCAAGTCTGATTAGATGATCAGATTGTCCGGGTACCAGCGTGCCATGATGGTTGGATGCACCTGCTGCCAAAGGAGCGATCGCATCACCGAGTAATCGATGGTGAACGCGTGTGCCGAGCGGTTGCCGCTCTGGACGAGCCGGCAAGGACTCGGGAGCGAGCTCGGCAGTTCGCGATGCTGGCTGATCCGACGCGCCTGTCCCTGCTCACTTGCATCCAGGCTGCTGGTCCGATCAGCGTCTCGGACCTTGCTGCTGCGACCGGCATCGCCGATGCGACAGTTTCGCAGACACTCCGCTATCTCCGAGCATGGCACGCGGTCGAAGCGGAGCGAGAGGGTAGAGTTGTGCGGTATCGCCTCGTAGACGAAGCGATTGCCGAACTGCTTCGAGCAGATTCCCAGACGGCCAGCTGATAGCCGAAGATCTCGACGTCGCAAGGAAGCACCTCCTGCTCGCGGATGTAGCCATCGAGCGCCCGGCAGGCCGCGAGATGTGATCCAGCTGAACGGATGGCGGCCGGACGGCACCGTTTGCGAAGATTGTCGGGTGAGTTGGCAGCTTGGTCATCTGGAGCTCGGTCTGTTACCAGGGTTTCTCTGGGGGGCGGCCACGGCCGCTCACCAGATTGAGGGAAACAACGTTTCTAGCGATCTCTGGGAGCTTGAGCGTCGTGGCCTGTTTCCTGAGCCGAGCCGAGACGCCTGCGACAGCTATCACCGGTGGCCGCAAGACCTCGACCTGGTCCGAGACCTGGGCCTCAACGCTTATCGGTTTAGCATCGAGTGGGCTCGAATCGAGCCAGAAGAGGGTTGGGTATCTCGAGCAGAGCTCGACCACTACCGACGAATGATCGATGGGTGTCTGGAGCGTGAGATCGAGCCGGTCGTCACACTCCACCATTTCTCCTGTCCGCGCTGGTTTAGACGGGCGGGGGGCTGGGCCCAAGATGGCGCTGTTGATGTCTTTGGTCGTTACATCGAAGCGACCACATCTATCCTCGGGGACGTCGGATGGGTGGTCACCATCAATGAGCCGAATGTCGTGGCCGCGCTCGTTCGGGCTGTTCCTGCGAACCGAGAGCTTGGGGGTGTATCCGATCTCGCCCGGGTTACCCCCGATGAGCAAACGGCGGAAACCATGGTGGCGGCCCATGATCGAGCCCGCCAGATTCTGAAGCAGCGCGTCAGGGCCAACGTTGGCTGGTCTGTGGCCACTCAGGCTTTCGTATGCCGCCCTGGGTCGGAGCGTGTGCTCGAGGAATGGAACCGACTTTGGGAGGATCAGTTCCTCGAACCAGCCGCTTCGGATGACTTTCTCGGGGTGCAGGCGTACACCAGTCGGGTCATCGGGCCGGAGGGGCCGGAGCCCGTCCCCGACGGAGAGCCGACGACGCTGACCGGATGGCCCATACGGCCGGAGGCATTGGGCATGGGCCTTCGGCGGGCCTGGCAAGTGGCCAGAGGCGTGCCCCTGCTTGTGACGGAGAACGGCATCGCGACCGATGACGATGAGCTGCGGATCTGGTACACCACTGAAGCTCTTCGCTCCATGAGGTCGGCGATTGACGAGGGTATCTCCGTGCTCGGCTACCTTCACTGGAGCCTTCTCGACAACTACGAGTGGGGCTCGTACCGGCCGACGTTCGGCCTCGTAGCCGTCGACCGCACAACCTTTGTCCGTCATCCAAAACCGAGCGCACACTGGCTTGGAGATCTGGCACGCCGATCAACGCCGGAACCGCCACGACGGACAGGGCCTCCGGCACCCATGTCCGGGGTCGACTGAAAAGCAGTTCCGGCACGACAGCAGCAGCCGAATCAGATGTCAGCGTCAGCTGCCTCCGGCCGCGGCCGTTCGCCGCGAAGGGGGAGCTGAGACAGCGCGGCTGGTGGCTCTCTCCACACGGAAGGTAGCGATCCGGCCTCTGCTGCCCTTACCGCCTCAAAGATTTTGAGTGGCGTGCACGGCATGTCGAGGTGCCGGATCCCGAGGTGGCTTAGGGCGTCGATCACGGCGTTGTGCACTGCTGGAGTGGACCCAATAGTTCCGGACTCTCCAATGCCCTTCGCCCCGAGCGGATTGAGGGGACTTGGGGTCTCTGTGTTCGAAGCCTCGAGCGAGCACAGCTCAGCAGCCGACGGCATCGGGTAATCCGCCAGGTTCGACGTGAGCGGGTTCCCGCTTTCGTCGTACACCATGTGCTCCCACAGCGCTTGGGACATCCCCTGCGCGATTCCGCCATGTTGTTGTCCCGTCACGACCATTGGATTCAAGACACGTCCGCAGTCGTCGACAGCGACGTGCCGCAAGGGTCGAACTGCGCCGGTGTCCAGGTCGACCTCGACAACTGATAGATGAGCACCAAAGGGGAATGTCGGACCCTCCTGGCTGAAGTCAACCGAGGCGGCGAGAGGGTTGCCCGAGGACGCTGCTAGCTGGGCCAGCCTGGCCCAGCTAATCGCTCTGGAGGGGACGCCCGCCACCCCGACTCGCCCGTCCTCAGTCACGGTGATGTCGGCTGTGCTCGCCTCGAGCTCCTCAGCCGCGAGCTCCTTGGCGCGGGCCAAGACCTCCTCGGCGGCTTGGCGGACTGCATTGCCTCCGACCTGGAGGCTTCTCGAACCCCCGGTGCCTCCGCCCCGTGGCACCTCGGCTGTGTCGGATTGGATGAAACGGATGGCGTTGAGAGGGATCCCGAGGCGGTCGGCCACGATCATCGCGAACGATGTGGCATGCCCTTGTCCGTGAGCCGATGTACCGACCCTGATTGTGGCCGAGCCGTCCTCGTGGACATCTACTCGACCGAACTCCTTAGCCCCGCCGCCTGCGGTGACTTCGACGTACACCGCGACGCCGATTCCGAGGGCTACCCGGTCCCCGTTCCGTCGCCGGCGTTCCTGCTCGCGCCGCAGAGCATCGTAATCGGCGATCTGCAATGCTTTGTCGAGAGCCCTCTCATAATCGCCGCTGTCATACCGTGCCCCCATCAGGGTCGTAAAGGGAAACTCATCGGGAGCGATCAGATTTCGTCTACGCAACTCGACCGGATCGATCCCCAGCTCGTCAGCTGCGAGGTCCATTGTCCGCTCGAGGAATTCAGCGGCTTCTGGGCGTCCCGCACCTCGGAATGCTCCCATCGGCGTCGTGTTGGTAAGTACGGCCGCAACGTCGTAACGAATCGTCGGAATCCGATAGACACCCTGGGCCATCAGCCTGGTTGGGCCGATTGCCAGTGCGCCTCCGAAGCCCGCATAGGCTCCGGCGTCGGAGACGACTCGTACTCGCATGCCAGTGATCTTGGCCTGCTCATCGAATCCAAGCTCGACATAGTCGATCTGGCCGCGGCCGTGGGGCATCGCGACCATGTTCTCCGAACGGGTCTCGACCCACATGACGGGTCGCCCCAGGCGGTTGGCAACGGTCGTGACAACCAGGTGCTCGGCCATGACTCCTGCCTTTGCACCGAAACCACCCCCAACGTGAGGTGTGATGACCCGAACCGCATCCCGGTCGAGGTTCAGGAGGCGGCAGAGATTGTCCCGGAAGCCGTGAGGCATCTGCGTCGACACGTAGACCGTGAGCAGGTGACCCGCGCCATCGTCTCCGGGAACGACGGCGATCGCATTCCCCTCTAGCGGCACGACCGCAACCCGCTGGTTCGCGATTCTGAGCCGGACCACCCGGCTAGCTCGAGCAAAAGGATCAACATCCTCGCGATCCCGAAAGCCGGCGGCGATGTTGCTCCCCAGTTCTTCGAACTGCAGTGGCGCGCCAGCGACAAGCGCTTCTTCTGGGTCCACCACGGCAGGAAGGGGCGTGTAGTCGACTTCGACACTCTCGGCCGCGTCCGCAGCCGCCGCTGCCGTCTCGGCGACGATCACTGCGACCGGTTCCCCGACAAAACGGACCTTGCCAGTGGCCAAGGGGGGCCGCCCGCACGCTGGGTTCAAGACCATAAAGCCGTGGTAGGGCTCGAGCTGCAGGTCCGCAGCGGTCCAGGCTCCCAGGACCCCCGGAGCCCTGGAGGCTCGTGAGATGTCGACCGAGTTGACCAGGGCATGAGCCAGCGGCGAACGCACGAACGTGGCGTAGGCCATGCCGGGGACACGGAGGTTCCCGACGAACGTGCCGTGGCCAGTGAGCAGTTCCGGGTCCTCTATCCGAAGGACGCGGGTTCCCAAGATCGATCCAGGCATCGGGTGAGGACCCTATCGGACCCGGCAGACGAGGCTGACGGCTCGTCTGCCGACAAGACTATTGATTCGTTTGGACGCTTCCGGAGCCAGAGGTACCGGTCGGTCCTCCTCGGTGGCAGTTGTCGTCTGCCCACACGATCGACTTCAGGGGAGCAGTTCCGCCGAACCCAGTTGGAGGACTGCCGAGAACACTCGGTGAGCCATCGCCGCGATCAGCTCACGCCCGCGGTCATTGGCAGGATCCATGGCGCCGCCCGCGGTTACCGGGTAGACCGTCGTCGCCAGGGCACTGCGGCGGTAGTGGTCCCAGGCCAGCTCCAGCGGGTAGTCGTAGAGGTGAGATCCGTGGTCGCCAGTGAGGTGGCGTGCCACGGTCTCGTACCAACAGGAGACGAGCTCCCTTTCGTTGCTCTGGCGAGTGGTCGTGTCGAGCGATTGACAGAGGAAGTAGGCGACATCAGATATCGCCGGGCCGCGGTAGGAGATCTGCCAATCGAGCACGACCACCGGGTCCGGACCTTGATCGTCGAAGAGTAGGTTGTCGAGCCGGAAGTCCCCGTGACAGACGGTCCGTGGCGCCTCTGCGATCCCTGCCTTGACGAGGTCCTCGAACTGCTGCTGGATCCGTTCAGCCAGTGGGATACTCCCCTCGGGTAGGTCACCTCCGAAGAGGCGAACGAAGGTTGGCCATGCCTGCCGGTACTGTTCCCCGGCCGAGAGGTTGATCGGATCGTCGAGGTTGGGCATCCATGTGAGGCTCTCCAGGGCAGGAGCGGACCACCAGGTGGCATGGAGTCCGGCGAGCGCCTTTAGGGCCTGGCTTGCCCGGGAAGGGTCGGCTCCATCGATCTGGCTGAAGCAGGTCCGGCCACTCAGGTCCTCGAGGATCAGGGCAAAGGTGTTTCCTTCCGGGTCCAGGTGATTCCAAAAGCATCGAGGCACTCGCACCGGGACCCGGTCGGCGATCTCGAGGTAGAAGCGACCCTCACGCTCGTAAAAGTTGAAGTGGTCGCCAATCATTCGGTTCTCTGGGAGGTGCGACGGAAGCTTGACGACGACGCTTTCAGGCACACCCCTTGGATCGCCCTCGCAGCGGAGGCTCAGCCGTGCAAGCTGGCCGACAATGCCGACTCCGACACCGATGGGTTGGTGCACGACTGCGGTGATGGTGGTGTCGGCACCGATGATTCCTGAGGATCGGAAGATCTCCGTCAGCCATTCACCAGTGATGGCTTCGGTGGTCCTGGGTATTGATACCACGATTCCTCTAGGGCCGCCGTGACCAGATCAATTCCGCTGGTATCGAGCGACAGTGTACGCGATCACCACTGGCACGTCGATCGCGAAGACGGCAAGGGTGGCAATCAGGATCCCAAGCGTGGCCCCTCTCGTATGGTCATAGATGAAGACGAACGCCAGGATCGCCGCGATGACCATGTACGCCAACAATGCCCATCGAGCGACGAGGAAGAAGCTCCCCCAGGCGAAGTCGCGGATCCGCACCAGCAGAACGAGAGCGGCCAGCGTCAGCACTCCTCCGGCGATCAGCAGGCCCAATGCCGGTCCCAGTGGAGGGCGCTTCGGAAGGTACGAAGCGAGGTAGACGCCCCCGGACAGCATGAGTGCCACCGACCCGACGGTCAACTCTGCAACCGGAGGCAGGCGCCTTTGCGCCGGGTGTTGGAGTCCTTGAGTTGTGCTCACGTTGTGGCGATCCGGGTCATGATGACCAGGGTCGCGACTTGCATCGCTCCCGTGATCCCGGCGGTCATGATGAAGCGCCGCATCAACCTGCCGATGATCTCGCCATCTGGTTCTGGCTTCTTCAACTCGAATAGCACAGCGATGTTCGCTGGCTCGAGAAGACCCAGGGCGATGATGGCCATGACGGCAACCACGATGAAGGAAGCCACGATCCAACCGTGATGCGAGTATGACGAGGTGAGATACCCCTCATGCCTGGCCAGCTGCCAGCCGGCAGCCAGGGTGCAGGTCACCAATGTTGGCATGATGAGCACCATCTTCGGCATGAAGCGGGTCGTGAATTCGATCCGGGCCGGAATGGAAAGTCGACCGAGGATCGGGCCGATCACGAACCCCAAGAACAAATCCAGCGCGGTCCAGATGCCCCCGCTCACGACGTGGAAGAAGTCGATCGCCCACAGTCGGTTGGTCGCGATGGCCACTACCAGGCAGGCGAGGACGACGGCGACGATAGGGAGCCCCCGAACTGGGACGATCTGAAATGACGGCCGGTGGACGGCGGCTTCCGGCGCCACCTCGGCCCGGGCTCCGGTGCTCTCCAAAACATGGGTGACGTCAGTCATCCGCCCCCCTTACAACTCGTGTTGGCAAACACTGGCGTACAACCGTGCCGAGTGATCCGCTGTGAGCGACACCCGAAAACCAAGCCGCAGTATAGCGGCCATCCGAGCCGGCTTCTTGGGCAACGGGGAGTGATCACGGGCCAGCCGGTGTCCGCGTTGGCCGCGACATGAATGCCATCGGAAGCTGGGAACCAACGGACCAGTCAAGGGTGGCAATCAGCCGGCCCGGTTGGACCGCGGGCTTGGTCGGGCGCAGCCTGGGTCCGAGGTAGGCGGCGGTCGCTTCGATGTCGGTGACCGTGAACGCGAGCCCGTAGAACCGAGCCTGGCCCGAATCTGTCCGGCGAGGGTCACCGACCACCTCGACGATGACCTGGCCGAGCCGGAAGAATGCTTGCATCGTCGGGCGCTCTGGGGTCCCGGCGTTCCTGGTCCGTCGCAGCGCTATGCCCGCACGCTCGAAGGCAGCCACCGTCCGCCTGAGGTCGGGGGTGGCGATGACGAGGTGGTCGACGGCCACCACACCGTTTGGATGCAATGGGGTGGGCCTCGGATCGGGCTCGCCGTCGTGGCAGGGGAGCTCTCCTGGTCCTCCAGCCCCGCGGAGGCTCCACGAGACGATCCCTCGTCCCTCGGCATCGAGCCGATGGCAGATGCCGCTGATCCAGGTTGCCCCGTCCTCGATCACGAAGCCGAGCTCTTCCCAGAGCTCCTTTGGGTCGCTGATGTTGAACGAGGCGATCTCGACCACAGACCGACCATATCTGTTCGTGGTCTGACGAACGTTGTTGGCAGGTCGCGGGTTTCGTTGAGCCGCGTCGGTTTCCCTGCCACGTCACCAGGTACCGAGCGATTCTCGCCCCTTTCTCGATGGCGGATCGTCCCGAGGATGGACCCTAAGAACACCAGTGGGATCCCGGCTGCTAAGCCACGCGAAACGGTCTCGTGCAGGAGCACGATGCCGAGCACGACTGCCACTGCTGGGTTGATGTAGGTGATCACCGTGGATCGGGCTGGGCCCACCTCGGCGATCAACTGGAAGTAGGTGAGGAAGGCGACCGCGGTGCAGACGACGACAAGGAGAATGACCGAGACGACTTCTTCGGGTGAGAGATGATGAGGGAGGTGTGTGAGTCCATAGGGGGCGTACCCGGCACCGGTCAGGACTAGCGAGGCTCCGACCACCAGGTTGGTCGGCACGGCTTGGAGGCGCAGCACGACGACGAACGGTCCGACCGCGTAGCAGAGCGCGACCCCCAGGACCTCCAGGACCGCGATGAGGTCGGGCCCGCGCAGATCGATGCCGACGATGATCGCGACCCCGCCGAAGCCGAGAGCCAAGCCGCCCAGTCGCCGCCACCCTGGCGCGGGTTCGTGGCGGGTCACCCAGGAAATGATCACGGCGATCAGGGGGACAGTGGCCACGAGGAGGCCGGACAGAGAGCTGGCCAGGTGCTGCTCGGCCCGCGACAGCAGCAACCACGGTACGGCCACCTCGATGACCGTGTAGACGGCGACCGGACGCCAGTGGCGGAGAAGCAGCACAGTGTTGGACGGCCGCCCGAGCAACGGCAGAAACGCCAGGCCGGCTCCGGCAGTGCGGAAGAAGACCAAGGTCGGCGGCGCGATATCGCGGACTGCGATACGAATGAGCAGGTAGGGAATGCCCCAGATGACACCCATGGTGGCGAACAGGAGCCAGCCACGTTTGGTCACCGAGGTGCAGGATAGAACCAATCCCAGTATGCATCCTTATCGCTAAAGCATTTTGGGAGTAACAAGGCGCACCAAACGGGCCTCCGCCCGAACGATCGATTATCTTTGGGCGGAGGTGTGGAGTTGCACGGCCCGTGCCATCGCGGCCTTCCCTTTCCTACCCTCACGCGAATCACTTGAAGTACCTGGTCAGCTCTGGGAGACTTTGTCCGGAGGTTGTCTGTTCGCAGTTCTACGGGCTGTGAGGGGGGATAGATGGCACTCGCGCAGGAACGTCCGACCGTTGTAGAGCCTGCCTCGGGGACCGGTCTCGCTGGGTTCGAGCAGTCGGACCGCAAGCTCCGTCGCACAATGGGTCTGACCCAACTGACCGCGCTCTCCTTGGGGGCGATCATTGGCTCGGGCTGGCTGTTCGCGGTGCTCTCGGCCGACGCCACCGCCGGTCCGGCGTCCATGGTGTCGTGGATCATCGGCGGCATCTGCGTGCTCTTCATCGCGCTGACTTACATGGAGATTGCGGGCATGCTGCCCCGAACCGGGGCTCTTGCCCGGTACCCGCAACTCACCCATGGTGGGTATGCCGGGATGTTGCTCGGGTGGGCATATTTGCTGTCGGCGGTGTCAGTTCCGGCCATCGAGGCGGAGGCGTCGGTCACCTATCTGTCGTCGAAGTTCCCGAACATCGGTCTGATCCCACCCAAGAGCACGATCCTGGCGTGGCCGAAGGGAGTGATGCTGGCCTTTGGCTTCCTGCTCCTGTTCTTCTTCCTGAACTTCTTCGGCATCCGGCTGCTCTCCGAGGTCAACCGGTGGGTGGTGGCGTGGAAGCTGATTATCCCGACCCTCACCTTCTGCTTCGTGTTCGCTGCGTTCAGGGGCTCGAACTACGGGTCGAGCGTCGGGGGGTTCGCGCCGCTCGGCAAGGCGCCGATCTTCGAGGCGGTGTCGACCACCGGGATCGTCTTTGCCTATCTCGGGTTCCGCCAGGCGCTCGAGTACGCAGGGGAGGCTCGACGGCCCCAGCGTGACGTTCCCCGGGCGACCATCCTGTCGGTACTAATCGCAATTGTCCTGTACGTGCTGCTCCAAGTGGCCTTCACCGGTGGAATCCGGTGGGGGAGCCTCGGCGTCAAGATTGGTGACTGGAAGGCGCTGAGTACATCGGCCTGGGCCACCGGCCCGTTCTATCGGGAGCTGCACGCGGCAGGCATCGGTGCCCTAGCCGGCTTCGCCGCTCTACTGATCTGGGACGCGGTGATCTCGCCAGCTGGCACCGGCTGGGTCTACACCGGCACGTCCACGCGGACCTTCTACGGCATGTCGGTCCAGCGCCTCTTCCCGCCGGGACTGCAGGTGATGAACCGCTTCGGCATTCCCTGGGCGGCCCTGATCGCATCGTTCTTCGTCGGCGGGCTGTTCTTCATCCGCCAGCCCAGCTGGTATGGGATTGTGGGGTTCATCACCTCGACCACGGTGCTCACCTACATCATGGGCGGATCGGGGGTCGCGGTGCTGCGCCGCATCGCACCGGACTGGCATCGTCCGGTGCGATTGCCAGCTATGTGGGTGCTCTCGGCCTTGGGCTTCATCGCAGCGACCGAGGTTGTCTACTGGAGTGGGTTCTCGACACTGATCACGGTGATGACGGCTGCATTCTTTGCATTCGTCATCTACCTTTGGTACTACGCGCCATCGCGCGGGTACATGACTCAAGGACAAGGAGTGACCCTCGGGTTCGCCTTCCTCGGAGTGTGGCTCTACATCGCGGCCAAAGGTGGTTGGGTCCTGCGCACTGGCACGTTGCCGGTGCACGGCTCATGGACCGAGGGCACCTACTACGTGGCCTTCGCCGCCGCAGTTGTCCTGGTCTCGGCGGCGACCTGGCTGCTGTCCAATGAAGAAGGTCGGAAGCAGATCGACCGAGCGTGGTGGCTGATCTTCCTAATCCTGTCGCTGCTCCTGCTCTCCTACTACGGGGAGTACGGGTTCAACTCCACGCACCCGACGGTGGCCTTCCCCTACAGCGACCTGATCGCGGCAGGGATCGGACTTATCGCTTTCTTGTGGTCCGTTCACAGCGGCTATGAGACCGAAGAGCTCCGGGAGATGCGTCGGGCGATCGAGTCGAGCCGGATGGAGGCTGTACCTGGGACCGGACCCACGCTGAGCTCGGAGGGTCGTCCGGAGCACGCAGCCGGGTAGGGCGCGATTCGCTCGATGGCACGCTCCGGTGCGCCCGCCCGGAGCGTGCCATGGGCAGCGCCGGGGCTGACGGGGGGAGGTCCGGGACATCAGCGTCCGCGCCTGCCTTCGTACCGGCCAGAAGGCGGCGCCTCGTTTCGGGTGCGCTGGTCGAACACTAGGGGGCGCCGGCTCCGGAGGGTGCGGGCCATCGTGGGCCCGGTGGCGACCGCTCAGGCTAGGGTCGCCACGATGGCACGAGATGGGGAGGGCGGATGAGCATCCTTGGCAACCGCGTCTTGCGCCGGGAGGACCCGAAGTTCCTCACGACCGGCGGGACCTACGTCGACGACCTGCCGCTGGAAGGCGCCGTCCACATCGTCTACGTGCGGTCCCCGATGGCGCACGCGAGGATCCACTCAATCGACAGCACAGAGGCGCTGCGCTCGCCAGGCGTCGTTGCAGTCTTCACGGCCGCCGAGGTCGACCTGCCACCGATGCCGCCGGGCGCCCCTTTCGCCAACCCAGCGATGGTCCGCCCCTGGTTGGCCGACGGGGTTGTCCGGTTTGTTGGAGACCTCGTCGCGGCGGTGGTGGCCGAGACTCGGGAGCAGGCGATGGACGCTGCCGAGCTCGTACTGGTCGACTACGAGCCGTTTCCGGTAGTCATCGATCCTGAAGCTGCCGCTGGCAGCGACATCCTCGTGCACGAGGCGGCCGGCACCAACGTGGTGTTGCGGATGCCGGAGGACCTGGTGAGCGTCGGCATGGTTCCGCCGGAGGCCGCCACCGAGCCGCCCGAGATGTTCGCAGGCTGCGAGGTCGTCGTTCGCCAGCGCATCGTCAACCAGAGGGTGGCGCCCTGCCCACTCGAGGTTCGAGCGGCCGCGTCGAGGTGGGACGACGGTCATCTGACCCAGTGGACCACCACCCAGGCACCGCATGGGGTGAAGGCGAGCCTGGCTCAGATCTTTGGTTTGGCGGACGATCAGGTCCGGGCGGTCGCGCCCGACGTTGGTGGTGGTTTCGGCGCCAAGATCGGCGCCTACCCTGAGGAGCTGTTTGTTGCCTGGATCGCGCGGAAGATCGGCCGGCCCGCTCGATGGGTGGAGACCCGCAGTGAGTCGATGCTCTCACTCGGCCATGGGCGCGCTCAGGTCCAGCTGGCAGAGCTGGGAGGCACCCGGGACGGCCGCCTGCTCGCGTACAAGCTCTCGGTGATCCAAGATGCCGGCGCTTATCCGGCTTTCGGGGCCTTTCTCCCCCTGATGACGAGAACGATGCTGACCGGTGTCTACGACATCGAGAGGGTGTACTTCGCCGATACCTCGGTCGCGACCAATACCAACCCGACAGTGGCCTACCGGGGCGCCGGTCGACCGGAAGCCACAGCGGCGATTGAGCGAATGGTGGACATCTTTGCGGCCGAGATCGGCATGGACCCCGCCGAGGTGCGGCGGAAGAACTTAGTTGGACGGGATCGCTTCCCATTCACGACGCCAACCGGGACCACCTATGACGTCGGTGATTACGAGGCCGCCCTCGACAGGGTGCTGGAGGCTGCGGGCTATTCGGAGCTTCGAGCCGAGCAGCAGCGACGCCGGGAAGCCGGCGAAGCCAAGCAGCTGGGGATCGGGCTATCGACCTACGTTGAGATAACCAACGGCATCCCGGGTAGCGAGTTCGGGTCGGTGGAAGTGCTTGCCGATGGCCGGGCCCGGGTCCGGACCGGCACATCGCCCCACGGCCAGGGTCACGTGACCTCGTGGTCCCAGCTCGTTGCTGACCAGCTCGGGATCGCGATCGAAGATGTCGAAGTCATCCACGGCGACACCGACCTCGTTCCCCGAGGGGTCGGCACCTTCGGATCCAAGTCGTTGCAGTCCGGCGGAGTGGCGGTGTTCCAAGCCGCCGAACAGGTAGTTGACAAGGCGAGGAAGCTTGCTGCTGAGCTGCTCGAGGCGAACCCGAACGACATCGAGCTTGACAAGCAGAGCGGCCGATTTCAGGTGGCTGGGACGCCCAGCGCGTCGAAGACGTGGGCGGAGCTAGCGCGAGCGAGCGGCGATGGAGGTCTTTCGGCTGAGGTCGACTTTGCCGCGTCAGGCGCCACTTTCCCGTTCGGAGCCCACCTGGTGGTTGCCGAAGTAGACACCGAGACCGGAGGCGTGACGCTCAAGCGGATCGTGGCGGTCGACGACGCTGGTCGATTGGTCAACCCGTTGATCGCCGAGGGTCAGATTCACGGCGGCTTGGCTCAGGGTGTGGCGCAGGCCCTGATGGAGGAGATGTGCTACGACGAGCAGGGCAATCCGATCACCGCGAACCTTGCCGACTACGAGTTCGTCTCGGCGGCCGAGCTACCCAGTTTCGAGACCTATTCGATGGAGACACCGACGCCCATCAACCCACTGGGAGCCAAGGGGATCGGAGAGTCTGGCACGATCGGATCGACCCCGGCGGTCCAGAACGCTGTCTGTGACGCCCTGAGACATCTTGGCGTCCGACATGTAGACATGCCAACGTCACCATTGCGAGTGTGGAAAGCGATCGAACAAGCGAAGGGGAAGTCATGAAGGTGAAGCTGGAGGTGAACGGGGAAGCCCATGAGCGCGACGTCGAGCCGCGAACGCTCCTCGTCTACTTCCTCCGTGAAGAGCTGGGCCTGACGGGCACCAATGTCGGGTGTGACACGACGAGCTGCGGTGCGTGCACGGTCCTGCTCGATGGGGAGTCAGTGAAGAGCTGCACGGTGCTGGCCGCGCAGGCCGACGGCCACTCGATCACCACTATCGAGGGGCTGGCCAGCGGCGACGAGCTCCATCCGATGCAGCAAGCGTTCCGCGAACACCACGGGCTGCAGTGCGGTTACTGCACCCCCGGCATGGTCATGGCTGCTGTCTCGCTCGTCAAAGAGAACCCTGATCTCGATGAGGCTGCCGTCCGAGAGGGCCTCGAAGGAAACCTTTGCCGGTGCACCGGGTACCACAACATTGTGCAGGCGGTCCTCGATGCCGCTCGATCGAGCCGGGAGGGAGCCTGGTGATTCCCGCACCGTTCGACTACGTACGCGTGGGCTCGCTCGACGAGGCCATTTCTGCGCTCGTCGAGCACGGCGAGGATGCCAAGCTCTTGGCTGGAGGGCACTCTCTGCTCCCGCTTATGAAGCTCCGCCTGGCGACACCGAGCGTGCTCATCGATATCGGTCCCGTGCGAGAGCTGTCCTATGTGGTCGACGCCGGTGACCACGTCGCGATCGGCGCGCTGACCAGACATCACGATCTCCACCATGACCCGGTGGCAGTGAGCCAGGTGCCGCTGTTGTCGATGGTGGCAGGCAAGATCGGTGATCCGCAGGTTCGGCACCGCGGAACGATCGGTGGCTCTCTGACCCATGCCGACCCTGCTTCTGACCTTCCGGCAGCGGTGCTGGCGCTGGGCGGAACCCTGGTGGCACGGGGTCCTGCTGGAGAGCGGCAGATCCCAGCTGATGCATTCTTCTCCGGGTTCTTGGAGAGCGCTCTTGCACCCGACGAGGTGCTGACCGAGATCCGGGTACCGAAAGCAGTCGGGGGACACGCGTACCAGAAGTTCGTGCGGCGGGCCCAAGACTGGGCGATCGTAGGATCGGTCGTGGCTCGTGTGGGTGACCGGGTCGGGGTGGCCCTGGTGAACATGGGTCCGACCCCCTTGCGTGCGCTCGCGGTCGAGCAGGCGCTCGCCGAGGGCGCGTCGGCAGCCGAGGCTGCCGAGCGGGCTGCCGAGGGGCTCGAGCCGCCCAGCGACAACAACGCGACTGCCGAGTTCCGCCGCCACCTGGCTCGTGTGCTCACTCGCCGGGCGCTCGCCGAGGCAGGTGTCTGAGCCGTTCACTCCTCGACGTAGAGCTGGCCGTTGGTGCCTTCGGTCACCTGGAAGCGGCGCAGTCCTCGGGTCGCTGGCCCCTGGACCACGGCCCCGCTGCTCGGGTCGAACTCCGACCCGTGGCAAGGGCAGACGATGAGCCGCTCAGAGGGGCTGTAGCCGACCGTGCAACCGGCATGGGGGCAAACCGCGTCGTAGGCGACGAACCGGCCATCGCTGAGGTGGATGACCAGCGACGGGTCCCCGCTGGTGGGATCGGTGAACGCTGCCCAGGAACCCAGGGGTACCTCGGTGGCCGGCCCGATCGCCGACCCGGGGGGAGTGGTTCCTCCGGCGTCGCGGGGCGTGGTGCTGGTTGTGGTTGCCGAGCGGCCCGTCGACCGGGTGACCGGGGGCAGGGTGGCCCCGGGCGTCGACGGTGCAGCCCTGCCGAGCACCCGGCCAATCCCCGCTGCCGCCCCCGCAGCGATCATGCCCGCCATGGCGGCTCCCAGGGCCGCGGCACTGCTTCGGACCAGCTGGCGCCGGGTGAGCTCGCCGTCGACGGACGGCGGGGACGAGTTCTGGTGCAGGAACGGGCACGGCCCAGGACTGCACGGAGCACCACGCCTGGCGGCACAGCGTCCGGCTTCGTAATTGCCGCAGATCCGTTGGACCAGACCGAAAGGGACGACGACCGGGGTGAGGGAGGGTCGGTCTCGCTCGGCGCGGGTTCGATTCCGAATGACCCCGTCCAGGGACCAGACGCCTCCAGCGCCGGCAAGGACCAGGGGAAGCCACGCGAAAAAGAAGGCGATGTCGGCGCCCGTGTAGTAGGGGGAGGCAGACCAACTCACCGTGAGGAACAGGGACAAGGAGATGAGCGCCCCTCCGGCGGCCGCGATCCGGCTGAACAGGCCGAGGAGGGTTCCGATCCCTACCGCCAGCTCGCCGAGGGCGATGAGCACGCCGACCAGCGTGGAGACGGCCAGCAAGTGACCCAGCAGCGGGTGCAGCGGGCTCGAGCGCTCGGCCCCGACCATCTGCGCATAGATGCCGGCCGGATTGGACCGATCGAAGAAGGTCGGATCGGCGAACTTCTGGAGGCCGGCGACGCAGAAGGTCACGCCGAGGAAGGCCCGTAGCGGGAGCAGCGCCCACCCGCTGAGCCAGGTGGTTCGGGGTGGAGGCGTGGCGGCGAGCGCTCGCCTTCGACGCCGGTGGGCTCTGGTGCCGGCAATCACCGGGCACCAGGGCGGCCGGAACGCGACCGGCCCGAGCTGAGCAGGATGCCCGCAGTGTGCACGTGGATCTTTCAGGCTCTCGGGGCCAGGGTGATCGAGGCGACCCTATCCGACTCGACCGCAGTGCGCTCAGGTGCGCTCGGGCTCTCCGTTGGCGGCATTCTGCCGCCCGAGGCGCCAGTAGGACTTGACGCTGAGGTCCTCGGAGGCGAGCCCTCGAGCTTCGAGCGCGTCCCTCAGGGCGTTGACAACCCGGTGCTCGCCGCCGACGTACGCGTGCCCCCTACCCGTAGGCAAGGACAGCGAGGCGACTGCCTCGAGCAGGCGAGCCGGGTTGCCTGGGGCCGCATCCCCGCGGTGGATCCAGCGTGGACCGGAGACCCGGGCACGGACATCGGCCGGCTGTTCGTGTCCGGGACCGTCGACCTCGATGGCGAGCACAACGTTGCGCGTCGGTGGCACGGCTTCGGCCATGGCTAAGGCTGCGGGTGCGAACGCGTCGTCTCCCACGAAGAGATGCCACGATGCGTTCGGGTCCAGCCCGATCTTGCCGCGCGGCCCCACGGCCTCGACTGCGTGGCCGGGTCTGACGGAACGGGCCCACTGCACACCAGGCCCGTCGCCGTGCAGCGCCACGTCCAGTGTCACCTGACGACGCCAGCGGTCGAAGTGCCGGATCGTGTAACGGCGGCGGCGTACTCGCTCGCCGTTGCCGTCGAGAGCGATCATGAGGTCCTGCCCTGGGAAGGGCTCCATCGCTCTGAGCTCCTCCCCGGCCAGGGTGATGCGGCGGAACGATGGTGTGAGGTCCTCGGCCTGGACGACCCGGAGGCTGAGCGCGAGGACACCCAGCCGGGCGGCCAGGTCCTCGTTCTGCCGACGGTAGTCGCTGGACTTACCGTTCGACGAGACAGGACTCCGATCAGATCGGGCGCTCATTGGTTACCCGATGCCGGCCTCGACGCCAACAGGTCACGGATCTCTCGGAGCAGCGCGATGTCCTCAGGGACGACCTCAGGCTCGTCAGCACCTTTGTGCCGTGCTTGGAACGCGTTCAGAGGCGCAACGATGAGGAAGTACACGGCCGCTGCCACCGACAGGAAGGTGATGATGTAGTTGATCAAGTCGCCGTAACTGAAGAGGCTGTGGTGGAGCCGGAAGCTCAAGGAACTGAAGTTGGGCTTGCCGGCGATCGCCGCGATCAGCGGCGTGATGATGTCCCGCACCAGGGCCTGCACGACCGCGTTGAATGCGACGCCGACCACAACCGCAATGGCCAGGTCGACCACGTTGCCCCGCAAGATGAAGTTTCGAAACCCCTTGAGCATGGGAACCCTCCGTGCCCATCCGATCCGCACCAGCGTCGACAGCTTCGCATATCGGTCGTGCCAGCCGGGCAATCGTCCGCCTCGGGTGGCCCGAGGACGCCTCGGGCGCTCGTCGGCCCGCAGCGGTACAGTCGGCCACGGAAGGAGGACTGATGCGCTGGAACCTACCGAACAGTCGGGTCCCCGAGGCTTGGTTCAACGTCGTGCCCCATCTGCCAGCACCACTCGAGCCCCCGTTGCATCCCGGGACCCGAGAGCCGGTCGGCCCAGACGATCTTGCGCCGCTGTTCCCGATGGCGCTGATCGCTCAGGAGGTCTCAGCGGATCCGTGGATCGACGTGCCTGGAGCGGTGCTCGACGTCCTGAAGCTGTGGCGTCCTACGCCACTGGTACGGGCGTCGAGGCTCGAAGAGGCGCTCGGCACGCCTGCTCGCATCTACTACAAGGACGAGTCGGTGTCGCCCGCCGGGTCGCACAAGCCGAACACCGCGGTGCCGCAGGCGTTCTTCAACAAGCTGGAGGGCGTCGAGCGGCTGACCACCGAGACCGGCGCTGGACAGTGGGGGAGCGCCCTGTGCTTCGCCACCGCACTCTTCGGCCAGGAGTGCAAGGTCTACATGGTGAGAGCTTCGTACAACCAGAAGCCCTACCGTCGAGTGATGATGGAGACCTGGGGCGGTTCGGTGGTCCCCTCGCCGGTCGACGACCCCGAGCATCCTGGATCGTTGGGTACGGCGATCTCTGACGCGGTACGAGATGCTGCGACCCGAGAAGACACCCACTACTCGCTCGGATCGGTGCTGAACCATGTCCTGCTCCACCAGACGGTGATCGGCTTGGAGGCAAAGGAGCAGCTCGCGATGGCCGGCGAGGAACGTCCAGACATTGTGATCGGTTGCTGTGGGGGAGGGTCCAACCTGGGCGGGATCGCCTTGCCCTTCGTCCCGGATCCGGAGGTCGAGCTGCTGGCGGTCGAGCCAGCTTCTTGCCCGACGCTCACCGAGGGCCGCTACGAGTACGACTTCGGGGACACGGCTGGAATGACCCCCCTCCTGTCGATGTACACCCTTGGACACGACTTCATCCCGCCATCCATCCACGCCGGCGGACTGCGCTACCACGGCGACGCTCCCATCATCTGCAACTTGGTGAAGCACGGGCGGATGCGGGCCACTGCCTACCCGCAGGGCAAGGTCTTCGAAGCCGCGGTCCAGTTCGCCCGAAGCCAGGGCACCATTCCCGCTCCCGAGACCAGCCATGCCATCAGGGCGGTGATCGACGAGGCGCTGGCGGCCAAGGAAGACGGGCGGCCCAAGGTCATCTTGTTCAACTACTCCGGCCATGGACTGCTCGACCTCTCTGCGTACGACGACCACCTGCATGGGCGCCTGATCGACGCCTGAAACAGTTGCGATGTCGATCCTCGAGCGTTTCGGCCTTCATGGAAAGGTCGCCGTGGTCACTGGCGCGTCCTCTGGGCTCGGAGTCGCATTCGCCCGGGGTCTGGCTGAGGCCGGGGCCGACGTGGTGCTCGGGGCCCGCCGGGCCGATGGCCTGGCCGCGACCGAGGCAGTAGTGCGCGAGTGCGGCGGTCGAGCAGTCTCCTTGGTGACCGACGTCACCGTGCCCGAACAGTGCCGAGCCCTGGCCGATCGGGCAGTTGAGGCATTCGGCCGGCTCGACGTGCTCGTCAACAATGCGGGAGTGGGGACGGCAGTGCCGGCGTCGCGCGAGCAGCCGGAGGAGTTCCGCAGAGTGGTCGAAGTGAACCTCTTCGGCTCCTACTGGATGGCCCAGGCAGCAGCGGCGCACATGGAACCGGGGTCGTCGATCGTCAACATCGGCAGCGTGCTGGGCGAGACGACGGCCGAGCTCCCCCAAGCGGCCTACTCGGCCTCCAAGGCAGGGATCGTTGGACTGACCCGTGACCTCGCCCAGCAGTGGACCGGGCGCAAGGGCATCCGGGTGAATGCCGTGGCCCCAGGGTTCTTCCCGACCGAGATGACGGAGCAGTACTTGCCGGGCTATCTCGAGCGGATGGTCGAGCGGCGCGTCCCGATGGGTAGGGTCGGCCAGCTCGAAGAGTGCGCAGCCGTAGTGGTGTTCCTGGCTAGCGACGCTGCCTCCTACGTGAGCGGGATCGTCCTGCCGGTGGACGGAGGGCTGCTCACCAGTTGACAGCGGGCCCGACGGCGGCAGGCCTGCCAAGATAGGGCGTGCTCTTCTCCATCGAGAACAAGACGGCCCTGGTAACCGGGGGGTCCAGGGGGATCGGCCGGATGATCGCGGCGGGATTCGTTGCCGCTGGCGCGAAGGTGTACATCGCCGCCCGCAAGCACGAGGCGAGCGAACAGACGGCGGCTGAGCTGGCCGAGGTCGGAACCTGCATCGCATTGCGGGCTGACCTGTCGACCGAGGACGGGTGCCGAGCCCTGGCCGACGAGGTGGCCGCCCGGGAGGAGCGGCTGGACATCCTGGTGAACAACGCCGGCGCCACGTGGGCTGCGCCGCTGGAGGAGTTCGGGGAGGCAGCCTGGGAGCGGGCGCTGTCGGTCAACGTGAAGGGGGTGTTCCACCTAACGAAGTTCCTCCTGCCGAAGCTTCGGGCGGCCGCCCGGCCGGAGGACCCGGCCCGAGTGATCAACATCGGCTCGATCGACGGGCTGCGGGCCCCCAGGCTGGAGACCTACTCATACTCGGCGTCCAAGGCGGCTGTGCACATGCTGACCAGGCACCTGGCCGGCAAGCTGGCCCCGGAGATCACCGTGAACGCCATCGCGCCGGGACCTTTCGAGTCCAAGATGATGGCCGAGACCCTGCGGAACTTTGGGGAGCAGATCGCGGCCTCGGCTCCGCTCAAGCGCATCGGCCGGCCCGATGACATGGCTGGCACCGCCATCTTCTTGGCGTCGCGGGCCGGCTCGTACCTCACCGGGGCAGTCATCCCGGTCGACGGCGGTATCTCGACGATCTAATGGGCCATCTGGGGGGGTCGGCACGGCGGTTCCGTCTCTCGGTGAGCCGGCTGAGCCCGGGCCGGTCGGCGCCATGATGTCCTCGGCGCTGACTCGTCTGGCCCATCGCCACCACGAACTGGACACGGCTGGCGCTCGCGCCGCCCGCCTTGAGGTTCGCCGGCTCCGGGCCCGCCTGGCGCTCTCTGCGGGCCGGTTCGACCGGGACTGGGTGTGGCTCGTCCGGCGGGAGTTGCGCGTCCTCGAGCAGGTGATCGGCGACGTAGTGGACGCCGACGGCCTGGGGTGCTGGGTCGCGGCGCAGCGGCTGGACCAAAGGGACGAAGCGGGCAAGGCGGAGCTGTTGGCCGAGCTGGCGGCCGAGCGGGCTCGCGCCCACCGCCGGCTCGTCGCCTTGGTCGAGTCGGCCCGCTACGAGCGGATGGTGCAGGACCTTCGGCGGCCCTATCTCGCGCCCCGACACCTCGACGAGCGGGTCGGCAAGCAGTGGCGGGCATTGCGGAGGCTCGTTCGAACGATCGATTGCGTGCCGGGCGACGAGCAGCGCCGCCAGCTCGCCGTCCGCATCGACCGTGCCCGGCACGGCGCCGAGCTCGAGCCGGCCGGTCGTCGATTCGCCGAGGCATTGGCCAAGCTTCGGCTGGCGCTGGATGGGCTCCAAGAGGCCGCCCTCGCGCAGGGTTGGCTCCGCCACGCGGCCGACGGCGCCGCCTGCAGAGTCGACCTGGTGGCGGGCCAGCTGCTGGAGCGAGCGCGCCAGCTGGAGGCCGAGCGGTGGATTGGCTGGCAGGACCGCTGGGATCGAGCCCGTCGGCCGGCCTTGCGGGCCTGGCTCGAGCACTGATTCGCTGGCCGGCAGGGTTGGCGCCGCCGCGCCACGCGTCGAGCACTCCTGCGGTCGGCGTGGTCGCGACGCCTTTGCCTCTAGGGCCGCTGACAGAACACGTGCCAGCCGGCGCCGCCCCACGCGCACAGGGCGAGGACCCGGCCCAGCCAGGACTGGGTGAACCAGCGGATGAGCGCGATGGGTCCGGGCAGGCCTGGCCGCATCGCCGAGAAGGTGCCCCAGCCCACCAGGGCGGCGCCGAGCACGATCCAGACCACCCCGCCCGGACTCACCGCGGCCGTCGCCATCCCAGGGCGATCGCCCCGCCGAGGAGCAACCAGCCAAAGAAGACCACCGCCCGCCCGGGCTGGCTCGCGGTGAGGTGGCCGAGGATCGAGCTCAAGGTGGGGAGATCGTGCTCCTGGTGGACGAAACTGTTGAGGTCCCAGCCGATCACGGCGAGAACGAGCACCGTCCAGATGGCGGCTCCGAGCGCGCTTGCCCTTGCGTCGGCCAGGTGGCGGCGGAGCGCGAAGGGGCCTTTGACCCACTGCGACGAGGGCACTGCTTGGCGACCGACCCCGGCCAGCGCTGTGGCGAGGAACCCCAGCCCGATGACGGCGAGGACGCTATCGTGAGCCGAGGCCTGGTCGCGCCCCAGCCCGCCCTCCCACCAGGCCGTGGCCGCTGCCGCCACCAGGGCCATCGTCGCCAACGCCCTGCTCATGGCGTCAGGGTAGGGTAGGAGGGAGAAGGAAAGGGGACGCCGTGACCGTAGTGGCGACTGACACCGAGCGAGTTGACAGCCTCGTCGATGAACTCCTGGCCGACTTCCCGCCGCGAGAGACCGACCCGGTGACCTTCCTCGGGGCCCAGTTCGACCGGGGTTTGGCCTGGGTGCACTTCCCCGAGGGCGAGGGGGGCCTCGGTCTTGCGCCCGCGCTCCAGGTCCGGGTGACCAGTCGGCTGGCCGAGGCCGGCGCGCCCTCGGCGGCCATGCGCAACGTCATCGGCTACGGCATGGTGGCACCGACGATCGTCACCCATGGCACCGAGGAGCAGAAGCGCCGCTACCTGCGGCCGTTGTTCACCGGGGAAGAGGTGTGGTGTCAGCTGTTCAGCGAGCCCGGCTCGGGCTCCGACGTGGCCAGCCTCTCCACCAGGGCCGAGCGTGACGGCGACGAGTGGGTCGTGAACGGCCAGAAGGTTTGGACGACGGTCGCTCACCTGGCCGCCAAGGGCCTGCTGCTGGCCCGGACCAACCCCGAGGTTCCTAAGCACCAGGGGATCACCTGCTTCCTCATCGACATGCATGCTCCCGGTGTCGAGGTCAGGCCGCTGTACCAGATGACGGGGGAGGCAGAGTTCAACGAGGTCTTCTTCGCCGACGCCCGGGTCTCCGACAAGGATCGGCTGGGCGGCGAGGGCGAGGGCTGGCGGGTCGCGATCACCACCCTCATGAACGAGCGGGTGTCGATCGGCGGCGGTGTCTCCTCACGCCGGGGCAGCGGGCCGATCGATGTCGCGGTCGATCTCTACCGGCGTCGGTGGGCCGGCGACTCCTCGCCGCACGCGCGGGCACTACGGGACCGCCTCATGCAGCTGTGGGTGGCCAGCGAGGCGAACCGGCTCACCAACCAGCGCGCCGCCGACCTGCGCCGCAAAGGGACCCCGGGTCCGGAGGGATCGGTGGGCAAGCTCGCGTTCGCAGAGCTCAACAAGCAGATCTCCTCGCTCTCGGTGGACCTGCTCGGAGCAGAGGGAATGCTGCACTCGTCCAACTACCCGAAGGTTCGCCCGAGCGGTGTTGGGATGGGCGGGCCCGACGTGCACAAACAGTTCCTGCGTACCCGGGCCAACTCGATCGAGGGCGGCACCTCGGAAGTGATGAAGAACATCCTCGGGGAGCGGGTTCTCGGCCTGCCGGGCGAGCCCCGCGCCGACAAGGACCTTCCCTGGAAGGACGTGCCCCGGAGCTAGCCAGTCGGCTGGCCAGCCAGCTGCCCGCACGCTGCGGCGATCTGCCGTCCCCGGGTCTCGCGGACGGTGGCGTTGACCCCGAGCGGCGCGAGCAGCGCCGCAAACCGTTCGGCGAGGCCCGGAGCGGTCGGGCGGAACCCCGGGGTCTCATTGAGCGGGATCAAGTTCACGTGGGCCCGCAGCGGGTGGGCGAATCGAGCCAGCTCCTGGGCGTCGGACGGTCGGTCGTTCACGCCCGCGATCACCGCCCACTCCAAGGAGAGGCGGCGCCTGGTGCGGGCGGTCCACTCGGCGCACGCTTCGGCCAGGGCGCTGAGTGGCCAGCGCCGGTTGATCGGCACCAGCCGGTCCCGGAGCGCGTCGTTGGCTGCATGCAGGGAGACGGCCAGGTTGACCGGCAGGTCTTCGGCTGCCAGGCGGCGGATGCCCGGCACGATCCCGACAGTCGAGACGGTGAGTCGGCGGGCAGAGATTCCGAGTTCCTGGTGGAGCCGGCGCAGGGCGCTCACGGTCCGGCCGTAGTTGGCGAGCGGCTCCCCCATGCCCATCATCACCACGTGGGTCACCGGTCGCTCCCGTCTGGCCCATGCCACCTGCTCGAGGATTTCTCCGCTGGTCAAGTGGCGGACGAAGCCCCCCTGGCCGGTAGCGCAGAACGGGCATCCCATGGCGCACCCAGCCTGGGTCGAGACACAGACCGTGGTCCGCCGCGGATAGGCCATGAGGACGGTCTCCACCCGTGCTCCATCGGAGGTGGCAAAGACCCATTTGAGGGTGGCGCCGCGATCGGCCGAGCGCCGCTCGAGGGGCGTCAGCCCCGGCGCACACGGCTCGGCGAGCCGGTCCCGGAGGGCCCGTGGGAGCTCGGTGAGCTCTGTGACCCAGGCCGAGCGGCGCCGGAGGCCGTCGAGGAGCTGAGTCAGGCGGTAGGGGGGTTCGCCCTCGAGCAGTTCCTCCAGTTCGGCAACCGAGCGGTCGAAGGGTCCTGGTCGCCACGGTCCTCTACGTTCCCGGCGCGAGGTGGCGGCCACGGAGAGCTCGCGAGCCACCCGGCCATTGTGGCTCATCGGTGGGGCCCTCAGGACGGGGCCAGAACCTGGGGGAGCGAGACCGGCGTGGCGTTGTCGAAGAAGAGCTCGACCTGGCTGGCCTCCAGTGGCCGGGCCAGGAGGTAGCCCTGGCCGAGCCGGCACTGCTCGGCTGTGAGGACCTTGAGCTCCGCCGCCTGCTCGATCCCTTCGGCCACCGTCTGGAGACCGAGAGCCCGGCCCAGCTCCAGCATGGCCCGGACCAGCGCCAGCCCGGTGGCCGAGCCGGTCATGGCCGAGATGAAGGAGCGGTCGATCTTCACGATGTCGACCGGGAACTGGCGCAGGTAGGCGAGTGAGGAGTACCCGGTCCCGAAGTCGTCGATGGCCAGACGGACGCCCAGCGCCTTGAGATCGGCCAGCCGGTCGACCGCGTTGGGGGCATCGCGCATGAGCGCCGACTCGGTGATCTCGATGACCAGCCGGGACGGGTCGATGCCGCTGCGCCGCAGGATCGCGGCCACGTCCGAGCAGAACTGCTCCGACTCCAGCTGGATGGCCGAGACGTTGACCGAGACCAAGATGGGCAGTCCCCGCCGCCCCCACTCGCTCGCCTGTTCGCAGGCCTGCCGGAGCACTTCCCGACCGACCTCGGCGATCAGCCCGGTCTCCTCCAGGAGCGGGATGAAGTCGAGCGGAGGGACCACCCCTCGCACCGGGTGTCGCCATCGCAGCAGCGCCTCGACCGCGATCGGCCGGGAATCGGCCAGCCGGAAGACCGGCTGGTAGAGGAGGAAGAACTGGTCGTGGTCGAGGGCGGCTCGGAGCTCGCTGGTCATCGCCAGCTTCTCGCTGGCAGCGGCGTGCATTGTCGGCTCGAAGGTCGCGAAGCGATGGCGGCCGGCCCGCTTGGCCTGGTTCAGGGCGATGTGGGCGTCGCGCAGCAGGCCTTCGGCGTCGCCCCCTTCGCTGGTCGCCACCCCGACCGAGGCACTGAGTCGCAGCTCGCCCGGGACGCCAGGCAGCTCGAAGGGAGCGGCGAGGCGATCGAGCAGCCGCTCGGCCAGCGTGCCCGGCGAGCGGCTGCCGTCCAGCACGACGAACTCGTCGCCGCCGATCCGGCCGAGCAGGCCGTCGGTCCCGGTCTCGTCCTCGAGGCGGCGGGCCACGGCCCGCAAGACCTCGTCGCCGACCCGGTGGCCGTAGGTGTCGTTGACTCCGGCGAACCCGTCCAGATCGACCATCACGGCCGCCGCGCCGTTCTGATCGGCCAGCATCCTGCGAGCGTGCTGCACGATGAGCTCGCGGTTTGGCAGCCCGGTCAAAGGATCGTGGAGGGCCCGATGCTCCAGCTCGGCGTTGGTCCGCTCCATGGATGCGAACGCCTTCTGGCGCGACCGGAAGAGCGAGATGATGAAGGCGACCAGCAGCACGATCGCCAACAGGTCGGCCAGGACGCCGATCCCCTGGACGGTGGCGGAGGCGACGCTCGGGACCACCGAGATCGTGGCCTGCCACGGCTCTCCTGCGACCAGAACGACTGTGTGGGTCCAGGCCCCGCTGCGCTGGCCGCCGGCCGCCGCCACGAGGACCGGGCGCCGCCCCTCCACGTAGGAGAGCTTGACCGCGAGGTCGGTTGTCCCTGCCATGACCGGCTGCAAGATCGGGACGCTCGAGTACAGGCCGTCGACCCAGCCGAGGAGGGCCGCCGTGCGCTGGGTGGCGTTGTGCAGGGGCACCCCGGGGCGGTACACCGGCAGGACCAGGTCGAAGAGCTCGTTGGCCACCGGCAGGTCCAGGTTCCGCTGCAGGCCGGGGTGCAGGTCGGCGACCATGAGCCGGCCGGTCGTGGCGGCGCGCGCCAGGATGGCCGCCGAAGACCCCTGGCAGTAGTCGTGCTGGCTGGCGAGCGACTGCAGCTCCTGGGCCATGCCGGCGTCGGACAGGTACCGGGCACCGGCCGGGCTGGCCACCGCGTCGCGCACCAGGCAGGCGAACGGCCGCCCGCCGTCGGCCGATGCCAGCTCGACCCGTGGCCGGATCCCGAGCGGCGGGTCGGCCCGCAACTGGGACTGGAACTGGTCCAGCTGGGCGGCCGGGACCCGCACGATGTAGCCCATCCCGATCACCCCGGCGTCGGCGGTCGCCGGCACCGAGGCGAACAGCTGCTGGAGCTCGGGGTTGGTGACCGGAGCGCCGGTCGCGACCAGGCCACCGAGCGCTTCCACCAGGTCCTCGTCCCGTTGCACGGCGCCGGTGAGCGACGCCGTGGTGGTCGCGACCGTGGTGGTGACCTGACGGCGCTGCTGGCCGGTCACGTAGCTGCGCCACTGGAGCGCGCCCAGCACCGAGGCCGCCGACCCGAGGACGAGCACGCCGATTGCCAGCCAGCGGGTGGGCGCGGAGACCGTTCCGAGCCCCCAGCGATCGGGGCGCTCCGACCGAGGCGGACCAACGGCCCGCCGCCGCCAGGGCGGCCGGAGGTGCTGCCGTGCAACCGTGAACGAATTCTACGGCCACGCAGAGAGGTGAATGGGGGACCACTGACCCGCAGGTAACCGGAACAGTCCCCTTCAGCTGGCCTCGCTGGTCGAGCTCATGTTGAACTCGTGCACTCTGAGTGGCGGCATCTGGGTCCGACACAGCCACTCGCCGAACTCCCGTCCGAGGGCCCGCCGGCTGGTGCCAACCTCGTCGACCCGGCCGAGCAGGTCAACCGGGCTCTCGTTGAAGCGGAAGTTGTTCACCGCTCCGACCACCTCGCCCCGCTCGACCAGGTAGACGCCGTCCCGGGTCAGCCCGGTGAGCAGCAGGGTCTTGGGGTCGACCTCCCGGATGTACCACAGGCAGGTGAGCAGCAGGCCTCGGTCGAGGTGCGCCACGAGGTCGTCGGTGGTGCCGGCGGCGCCGTCGAGCTCGAGGAGCAGGTTGTCCACCGGCGGGGCGAAGCGGGCGCCAGACCGGGCGGCACCGGCCCGGTGGTACCGGAGGTTGGCCAGCCGGCCGTCGGCCACCCAGTCCGTTGGTCCCAGCTCGACCCCGTTGTCGAAGACGGAGGCCTCGGCCGAGGATGCGGCCACCGCCAGGAAGGGCGCGCACTCGAGCCCGGCGGCACCGGGGTCGCTGTAGAGGTGGAAGGGGAGGGCGCTCAGCTGTTCGCCGATCCTGGTTCCGCCGCCCGGAGCCGAGAACACGGTGCGCCCCTCTTCGGCATCCTGGCCGTTGGCGGCGTTGACCAGCTCGATCATGAAGTCGGCCACCGCGTCGGGAGGCAGCACGACCTCGTAGCGGCCGGCCGGGATGCTGAGCCGTCGTTGTGCCCACCCCAGCCGAGCGGTCACCGCGGCGTCGAGGGCATCGACGTCGAGCGCCGCCGGGTCTGCCCCGGCGTCGGCCGCCCACGCCGAGCCGGTCCCATCGGCCGAGCGGGCCACCAGTTGGACGATGGCGGTGGGCTGGACATGACGCCGCCGAAGCCCGGTCGAGCTGCCCAGGTAGGTGGTGTCCAGCTGGTGCTCGACGAACCCGGAGAGGACCCGGGCCGATGCCGCGGCGGCATCGAAGGCGGCGCCGAGCCGGTCGAGGATCGGTTCGAAGGCGGAGAGGTCAGCCTGGCCCGGCTCGGCGTCGAAGTCCTGGTCGACGGTGCCGTCGACCAGCGGGGCGGCGTCGGGACTGGGCGGCGAGCTCTGCGCGTCGGCGGTCGCGGCCGCCACCATCTCGGCGGGGTCGACGTCGCCGCTGCCAATGGCGACCCCGGCAGCGACGCCACCGTCGACCGGGCACACCCGGACCACGACCACCCGCCGGTCCCGGCGCCGCCCGTTGGTGGTGGTGGTGTTGCGGGCGAAGCGCACTTCGCTCTGGTCAGAGTCCTCGACGATCACCACCGTCGGCTCAGCGCGACTGGCATCGAGTACCCGCTCGACGACCTCGTGGGCTGAGGGCAGGCTCACCGGCCCGACTCCTCCTTTGTGTTGAGGACCCGGACGTCGCGCACCAAGACGCTGGGGCAGCCGTGGCTCACCGGTGCGACCTGACCAGGCTGGCCCTTGCCACAGTTGAACGCCCCACCGAGCAGGTAGGTGGAGGGACCTCCGACTGCCTCCATCGCCCCCCAGAACTCGGTGGTGGTGGCCTGGTAGGCGACATCGCGGAGCGGCTCGGCCAGCTGGCCACCACGGATGGCGAAGAAGCGTTGCCCGGTGAACTGGAAGTTGTAGCGCTGCATGTCAATCGACCAGCTCTTGTCGCCCTCGATGTAGATCCCGCGATCGACCCGCGCGATCAGCTCCTCAGTGGACGGCCCGGCCGGGTCGGCGGCCAGCGACACATTGGCCATCCGCTGGATCGGGACGTGCAGGGGCGAGTCGGCGAAGGCGCAGCCGTTGGAACGCGCCGCTCCGGCGGCACCGGCGACGATCCGGTCGAGCTGGTAGCCAACCAGGATGCCCTGGGAAACCAGTTCGAATCGCTGCGCTGGCACCCCCTCGTCGTCGACCGCCACGGTGGCGAGGCCGTGGGGGGTGGTCCGGTCACCGGTCACGTTGAGCGCAGTCGAACCGTAGGCGAGGCTCCCGAGCTTGTCAGGGGTGGCGAAGGAGGTGCCGGCGTATGCGGCCTCGTACCCGAGGGCCCGGTCGAGCTCGGTGGCATGGCCGATCGACTCGTGAATGGTCAGCCACAGGTTGGTTGGTGCGATCACCAGGTCGTAGCGGCCGGCCGTCACCGAAGCGGCCGCCAACTTGTCGGTGAGGAACCCAGGGAGCTGGTGCAGTTCGGCCTCCCAGTCCCACCCGTCGCCCTCCAGGTACTCCCAACCCCGACCAGCCGGCGGCGCGAGCGTCCGCATGGTCTCGACGTCGCCACCCTCGTCGACCGCCACCGCTTCGAGGCGCGGGAGGACCCGCACCCGGTGCTGTCGGGCCCGGGTGCCGGCCAGGGTCGCCAGGTACTTGTCCTCGCTGACCGCGAGCACGGCCGCCGAGACGTGGTCGACCCCCGGCGCGGCGAGGACCCGGCGACTCCAGTCGCCCAAGATCGCCAGCTTCTCGGCGAGGGGCACCGTGACCGGATCGCGCCGGTGCGGAGAGGTCCATTCGATGTCGCCGTGGCCGGGTTCGGGGGCGAGCACGACCCGCTCCCGGGCGGCTCGGCTGGCAACCCGCGCGAGGTCGAGCGCCTGGTCGACCAGGGCGAGGACCGAGGAGCGGTCGGTGGCCACGGTGGCGGCGAAACCGATGGCCCCATCGCGCACCACTCGGATGCCCACGCCCGCTTCGGTGTCGTCGGCAGCCGTCTCCAGCTCGGTGTCTCGCAGCGCGAGGGCCTGCGATCGGATGCGTTCCACCCGCAGCTCGGCCTGCTCGCAGCCGGCCGCCTCGGCCCGGCCGAGGACGGCGGCGGCTAGCGCGTCGCCGATCTCGAAAGGATGCGTCGGTCCGGGCACCGCCCCGACACTAGGGTGCTCGGCATCACCAGCACAGCCCGATGGGGCCGACGGGACTGGCCTGCCCTGCTCAGGCGGCTGGCCATGGCGATCGGGGTTGCCTGCTCGCTGTGGGCCGCCACCGGCCCCGCGATCGCCAGTGCCGCCGAGCCTGCTCCGCCAGCGACCGTGTGGCTTTGCCGGCCCGGCGTCTCGCCGGACCCCTGTGTGGCCCCGCTCAGTACGACCGAGATTGCGGCGAACGGGAGCCGCCGGACCAGCACCCCACGGGTGGCACCACACCCGGCGGTCGACTGCTTCTACGTCTACCCGACCGTGAGCCGTGAGCAGACCGCCAACGCCGACCTCAGCATCCAGCCAGCCGAGACCGCAGTGGCAGTCGCCCAGGCATCGCAGTTCTCCCGGGTGTGCCGAGTCTGGGCCCCGATGTACCGGCAGCTGACCCTGGCTGCCATCTCGGGCGGGGTCCAGGTCACGCCGGCCGACGTCGCGCTGGCCTACGACTCGGTTCGCAGTGCCTTCGAGGAGCACCTGGCCCGCGACAACCACGGGCGGGGCATCGTCTTCCTTGGCCACTCCCAGGGGGCGATGATGCTGATCAGGCTGCTCCAGCAGGTGGTCGACCCGTCCCCCAGGCTGCGGCGGCTGCTCGTGTCGGCCATCGTGCTCGGGGGCAACGTGACCGTGCCGGTGGGGAGGACGGTCGGTGGGTCCTTCCGGCACATCCCGGCGTGCCGGACGCCAACCCAGGTCGGCTGCGTCATCGCCTACTCGAGCTTTCGGCGCCAGCCGCCGGCCGACGCCCTGTTCGGCCGGGTCGGCGTGGGGATCGACGCCGTTGCCGGCCGGCCGGGCCTGCAGGTCCTCTGCGTCGACCCCGGGGCCTTGGGCGGCGGCTGGGCCACGCTGGACCCGGAGTTCCCGCAGGGGTCGGGAGCGGCGTTCGGTGAGGTGGGGCCCGAGCCCAGCGCCACCACCGCCTGGGTGAGCTTCCCGGGCCGGTACCGCGCTCGTTGCCAGTCCGAGAACGGGGCCAGCTGGCTCGAGGTGGTCCCGAGACCTGACGACCCGCGCCCGGTCCTGACCCAGGTCTTGGGACCCCGCTGGGGGCTGCACCTGGCCGACGTCAACGTCGCGTTGGGCAACCTGGTGGCGGCGGTGGGGACGGAGGCCCGAGCGTGGGCGGCCAGCTCCCGCTGAGCCGCCTCAGCACACCGCCCGGGTCTTGCGGTCCGGGCGGGGGCGGGCTGGCCGCGTTGGCCGGCGGCTCCGGGGTGCTGGCGTCGCCCCCGGACCGGGCTGCTGCGCCGGGGGGGTTCCCGAGGCCAGCTCGTGGAGGGCGGCGTCGATGTCGGCAACCAGGGATCGGGCCAAGTCCCGGCTGAGACCCTCTCGGACCACCACCCGCAGCACCTCGATGTGGTCGGCCTTCGGGGCCAGCTTGTAGGCGGGGACGATCCAGCCCCGCCGGCGCAGGATCGCCGAGAGTGCAGTGGGCGCCCCGGGCTCCAAGCCCGGTAGGGCAAAGCACACCACCGGCAGGTCGGTCCCGCCCGCGATCACTTGCAGCTCGGGCCGGCTGGCGAGCGCATCGGCCAGCCATCGAGCGGTGCCGGCCAGGCTCTCCATGATCTGGCGGTAGCCGGATCGGCCGAGGCGCAGGAGGTTGTAGTACTGGGCGACGATCTGCGATGCGCCGCGGGAGAAGTTGAGGCTGAAGTTGGCATGGCTCCCGCCCAGGTAGTCGACCTCGAAGATGAGCTCGTCTGGCAGGTCGCTCGGATCCCGCCACAGCACCCACCCCACTCCGGGGTAGACCAGCCCGTACTTGTGGCCCGACACGTTGATCGAGCGCACCCGCTCGAGCCGGAAGTCCCACACCAGGTCGGGCTGGAGGAAGGGGGCCACGAAACCGCCGCTCGCCGCGTCGACGTGGAGGGGCACATCGAGGCCGTCGTCCGCCTGGCGCCGGTCGAGGGCCGCCGCCAGCTCCGCAATGGGCTCGTACTCCCCGGTGTAGGTGCTGCCGAGGATGCCGACCACGCCGATGGTGTGCTCGTCGACCAGCTCCATCGCCTCCTCGACGCCGATCACGAACCGGTCCTCGCGCAGCGGGACGTAGCGCGGCTCTACGTCGAAATAGCGGGCAAACTTCTCCCAGCACACCTGGACGTTGGCGCCCATCACCAGGTTGGGCCGTGCAGTGGTCTGCCCTGCCGCCTGGCGAGCGGACCGCCACCGCCACTTCATGGCCAGGCCGGCCAGGTGGATCGCCTCCGAGGAGCCGACGGTGGCGCAGCCCACGCTGCGGCGCTCCTCGGGGGCACCGTAGAGGCGCGCCAGCATGTTCACACACCGGTCCTGGAGCTCGACCGTCTGGGGGTACTCGTCCCAGTCGATCGCGTTCTTGTTGATGGTCTCGGCCATCAGCCGCTCGGCTTCCTCGTCCATCCAGGTGGTGACGAAGGAGGCCAGGTTCAAGGTGGGGTTGCCGTCCAGGCTGAGCTCGTCGTGGATCAGCTGGTAGGCGACAGAGGGCTCGAGGCCCTCTTCGGGGAGTTCGTAGCGGGCGACCGGCTGGGCCAGCCCCCGGTTGGCATAGGTGGGCACGAGTGCCCGGTCGTCTCCGAGCTCGTCGAGTGGGACCTTGGTGCTCAGCATGTCGGACCTCCGGCTCGGAGGCGACCGTAGTAGCCCTCAGCCGGAGGCGGCGGGCGGGTGGAGCCCCATCGGCCGGTCGTGGGAGTCGTTGGTCACCTCGTGCAGGAGCTCGATCACGGCACGGGTCGGAGCCGAAGGGACCCCCCGGCGGCGCAGAGCGACACCGACTCGGCGGCGGGGGAACGTCTGGAGGGGCACCAGCTCGAAACGTTCGCGCATGTGCTGCGGCACCGCCGTTGCCGGCAGGATCGCCGGTCCGAAGCCGTCAAAGGCGAGCGACGCGATCATGCGGATGCCGTCGAGCTCCAAGGCGGGCCGCAGCGTCACGTCGGCTCGGCGCAGCGCCCGGTCGATCTCGTCTCGCAGCGCAGTGCCGGGCAGCGGCAGCAGCAGGTCGAGCTCGCTGAGTCGGGCCAGCGCCAGCGGCCGTGGCAGCTGGGTGAAGGGGTGGTCGACCGGGACCACCAGCATGAGGTCCTCCTCGAAGAGGGGGACGGCGGTCAGGTCGTCGATGGAGACCGGCAGGGACACCACGGCCAGGTCCAGCTGGCCATTGGCCAGACGCGGCTCCAAGGTGGCGCTGGTCCCGTCGGCCACCGTGATCCGGACCTTGGGGTGGCGGACCCGCAGCAGGGCGAAGAGCCGCGGCACCAGCCACCGGCCAGTGGTGCCGATCATGCCGGCCCGCACCGTGCCCACCACCTCCCGTCGCATGGCCGCCACGTCGGCCACCAGGGCGCTCATCTCGGCCAGCATTCGGCGGGCCCGAGCGACGACCACCTCGCCCTCCTCGGTGAGGCGGCCACCTGACCGGTCGACCAGGGGCGCCCCCAGCTCCCGCTCGAGCCGGGCGATATGGGCGGACACGTTGGACTGGACGGTGCCCAGGGCATCGGCAGCCGCCGAGAAACTGCCGTGCTCGGCGACGCCGACCAGTGCTTGGAGGTGTCGCAGCTCCATCTCTACGAAAGATAGCAAGTATCAGTCGTAGCTGCTTGACAGATTGCTCCCGGTCGGTAACAATGGATCCAGACCGCAGGGATCAGGAACCCCCCCCTCTGTTCCCACGCAGGTCACGAGTGAAGGGATCGCCAGCCCCCCCGGCGGTCCCTTCACTGCGTTCTGGGGCCAGGACGTTCGGCCGGTAGCCTTCGGCCGGTGGTTGCCACCCCCGGGGAGCTCGCGCACGACGGGGCCGGATCCCCGGTCCCCGACCGGATCACCCTGCGGACTCGTCTGGGCATGGTGGTGGCAGCCGGGCTCAACGGACTCTCTCGCCGCCTCGGCGCCGGGCAGGGCACGGTCTTGGGCGGCCGGGCCGGCCTGGCCATCGCGCCCGGAGGGCTGGCCGAGCTGGCCGCCGGCCGCAGGGTCGCCCTCATCAGCGGGACCAACGGCAAGACGACCACGACCGCCCTGCTGGCGGCCGCGCTGCGGTCCCATGGCTCGGCAGTGGTCACCAACTCGACCGGGTCCAACATGCCCGCCGGGCACTTTGCCGCCTTGGCCGCTGGCGCCCGCACCGGCGGCCCGGCCGTGCTCGAGGTGGACGAGGGGTACCTGCCCCAGAGCCTGGCAGCGTTGGCTCCGGCGGTGGTGGTGCTGCTCAACCTGTCACGAGACCAGCTCGACCGGAGCAGCGAGGTCCGGATGGTGGCCGAGCGCTGGCGCCGGGCCCTGGCCGGCACCCCTGCCACGGTGATCGCCAATGCCGACGACCCCTTGGTGGTCCACGGGGCGCGCGACGCGGCGTCGGTCATCTGGGTCGGCGGCGGGGTCCGCTGGCGAGCCGACGCCGCCGGCTGCCCGGCGTGTGGCGGGGGGATCGCCTACGACGGCGAGGCGTGGTCGTGCCGGTGTGGTTTCCGGCGCCCGTCGCCCCAGTTCGGCTTCGCCGACGGGCCAGCGGCTCGCACCGCCGTGCTGGCCGATGGGCGCCTGGTCCCGGTGGCTCTCAAGCTGCCCGGCGCCTTCAACCGGCGCAACGCGCTCGTGGCGGCGGCGGCTGCCGAGGTGTTCGGCCTGTCCGCGCGGGCTGCGTTGGAGTCGATGCGAGTGGTCGAGGAGGTGGCCGGACGGTTCGCGTTGCGCCACGTGCGCGGGGTGCCGACTCGGATGCTGCTGGCGAAGAACCCGGCCGGCTGGGAGGAGTTGCTCGAGGTGGTCACGCCGGGTCCGGTCGTGATCGCGATCAACGCCCGGGTGGCCGATGGGCGGGACCCATCCTGGCTGTGGGACGTGCCGTTCGAGCGGCTGGCCGGCCGGCCGGTGGTCGCGACCGGTGAGCGGAGCCTCGACCTGTCGGTCCGGCTGCACTACGCCGGAGTTTCCCACGAGCGAGTGCCCGAGCCGCTCGGTGCGGTGGCACGCGCTGGCGAACTCGGCCCTGGCCAGGTCGTGCAGTTCGTCGGCAACTACACCGCCTTCTACGACCTGTTGCGAGCCGGAGCGCACTGAGCAGTGGCCCAGGCGCTGCGGATCGTTGTCGTCTACCCGGACCTCCTCGGCACCTACGGGGACCGCGGGAACGGCATCGTCCTGGCCGGCCGGGCCCGCCGCCGCGGCGTGGCGGCAGAGCTGGTCGAGGCGACCAGTGACCGGGCGCTGCCCCGGGGCGACATCTATGTGCTCGGCGGGGGCGAGGACGCGCCCCAGGTCCAGGCGGCCGAGTTGCTGGCCCGCGACGGCAGCCTGGCTGAGGCGGTAGCCGCTGGCGCGGTGGTCCTAGCGGTGTGCGCTGGCTACCAGGTGCTGGGGACGACCTTCCCGGCCGCCGACGGCGCGCCGGTGCCGGGGCTGGGCCTGCTCGAGGTGGCCACGGCCAAGGGCCGCCGGCGCCGCGCTGTGGGTGAGGCGGCAGTGGCGGCCACGATCCCCGGGGTCGGGTTGCTCAGCGGCTTCGAGAACCACGCTGGGACCAGCGTGCTCGGACCCGGCGTGAGACCGCTCGGCGCGCTCCGCCACGGCGTGGGCAACGGCGACGGCACCGACGGTGCATGGAGCGGTCGGGTCGTCGGCACCTACCTGCACGGTCCGGTCCTGGCTCGCAACCCGGCACTCGCCGACACCCTCCTGACCTGGGCCACCGGCATGGAGTCCCTCCCGCCGCTCGACGACCACCGGGAGGAGGCGTTGCGAGCCGAGCGGCTGGGGGCGGTGCTCGGTCGCGCGGGCGGTCGCCGGCTCCGCCGCCGAGGGTCCGGCGTCGACCCCTAGCGTGGGGCCGAGGAGCGCCGAGCCCCCCGGCCTGGCCAGCGCAGCGGTCCTGGCCACGAGCGTTCGGTGGCGGGCACGGCCGGGCGAGCGTCGGCCCATGCTCGCCGCCACGGCGATGCCTGCGGGCCATGGAGGGCGGTGTCCACGTCGCCTCGGCGCCGAGCCGACCACCAGTCGGACGCCGCTTCGGCGGCCAGCAGGGCCACCGCGTGCTCGACTCGGGTCGCGAAGCGGCGAGCGTCCTCGTCCTCATGGGGGCGCAGGGGCAGACCGAAGAGGACCAGGACCGGACCCCGGCGCAGTGGCTGGCCCCGGTTCTCGGTCCCTGAACCGCCGGGCGTGCCCGGGTCGCGCTTTGGCAGGACGTGTCGGGTTCCTTTGAGGTAGACCGGAACCACCGGCGCTCCGGTGCGCAGCGCGAGGTAGGCGGCGCCGCCACGGAACTCCTGGGCCCAGCCGTCGGGCGAGCGGCCTCCTTCGGGAAACAGGATCAGGTTCCAGCGGTCGCCGAGCAGCTGGGTGGCGGTCTCGGCCGAGCGACGGTTGACCCGGGCCCGTTCGATGGGGATCGCGGCGAGGGTGAGCGACCACAGCGCCCCCTTCCAGGGGCGGTCGAAGAAGTAGTCGGCGGCCGCCCCGACGACGGTGCGGTGGCGCAGACGGGGCGGCAGGGCTGAGAGGAGCAGCGGGGTGTCGAGGTGGCTGGCGTGGTTGGCGACGAAGATCACTGGCGGCTCCAAGTGGGCCAGGTGTTCGTGCCCTCGCAGGGTCATGGGCGCGACCAATCGGGCGAGGGGGCGGGTCACGGTGTCGAGCAGGACCGCCCGCAGCAGCCTGGCCGGGTAGCGACGGGACCACTCGTGGTCGTAGTCGAGGCCCACCCCCCGGCGCGGTGCCGGTCGCTCCACGCTGGCCGGCCAGTCTGGCTTGCGAAGCGGGAATTGCTGGTTGGCCAGCCTGCGCCACACCTCCGATGACCTCATCGCACGTCCGCCATGAGCAGGGGCGGCACGTGCAGGTGGGTGATGGTGGGCGAGGGGCCGACCACATCGCGTGCCAGCTCGAGCGCGTCTGCCAGGGTGGAGGCCGGCGAGAAGCCCATCCGGCGGACGGCCTTGGTGTCGCCCCCGACCACGATGACCCGACCGAGGTGCTCGAGGGCGTGCGCGCACCAGTACCACATGTAGAAGGGATGCACGCCGTGGTAGGCGTGACCGGTGCGGTACAGGTGGATGTACCACGGGTCGGTGGCGAAGGACTCCTCGTAGAGCTTGTGCATCTCGATTGGATCCGTGGTCTCGGTGAGCACCTGCTCGTAGAAGTCGATGTAGCTCGGGTGGTAGGCGGGGTCGAACTCCGCCCTGGTGGGATGGCGCATGATCACCACACCGCCCTGACGGACGAGGGGCTTACCCCGGTACAGGTTGAAGAAGTAGCCGAGCCCGAGGCAGGCGACCAGGATCGGGTTCATCACCGAGTGCACGTTGTAGGGGCAGATGTAGGGGAGCCCCATCGTCAAGATGTCGGTCTGGCCCTCCACTGCGACGCCCTGCTGGCGCCAGATGTGCTCGAGCGCGAGCTCGTGGACGGCTTCGACCTCTCCAGCCTGGACCGATGTCATCTGGTGCGGAGCCTCGATGGCATGGAAGATCTGGCGGGCGATCCTCTTGGGGACAGCGTCGAGCGCGGCCGCGCTGGCCGCGTACGCGGCGCGGTCTCGTAGGGACCACTCCCACTCCCGGCGCTGCAGGAACGCGAACTGCGACGGGAAGGTGTCGGTATTGAGCGTGGTCTCGATCTGGAACACCTTCACGCCGCTGGCCGCAATGTGACGACCCATGCGCCAGTTCGAGCTGTGCAGCTCCGAAGAGGGGGCATCCATGAACGAGCGTGAGTGGCGCATGGTGGTGGGGTTGTGGTGGTGGCGCAGGCTCCGGTAGCTGGCGAGCCCGGTGGCGACGCTCTTGTGCCCACCGTCCATCGCGACCAGGCAGATGTTGACGTAGACGATCAAGTCGCTCTCGGCCGCACGCCGGTTGATCTCCACCTCCTCGCCCTCGGCGGTGCGGCCCAAGTCGATCAGGTTGTCGGGGTCCTCGGCGTCGTGCTGGGTCAACAACCCGTGAGGGGCGAAGGCCTCGTAGATGCGGTCGCCCAGGGCGTGGCGGAGCTCGGCCTCGGTCATGCGTCGGTGCAGCGCCAGCGCCGCGATCAGGACGACGTCGTCGACCCCGGCCGCCGCTGCCAGGTCGAGCACTTGCTCGATGACCATCTGGCGCACGTCGGGGGCGCGCATCGGCGGCAGCGGGAGGGACACGTCATCGAAGCAGATCGTGAGTCGCATGCCGGGCCGTAGCAGCGCTCGAAGGGGTGGGGTGCCCCCGACCGGGTGCTCGAGGGCGTCGCGAATGGCTGCGACTGGGTCGGCCAGGGGCGGAAGCGGCTCGGGAGGGTAGATCACCCTGGTCCCCTCGGGGAGCCGTTCGAGCACGAAGCCTTCCCCGTTCCACAGCAGGGTCGGGGGCGTCGAGCCGTCCACCTCCAGGACGAAGCCGGGTCGTGGGGTCATCGTCTCCCTCCTCGGGTGCTCGACCGCAGGTCGAACGCGATCTTCACGGCGCCGCGGCGTCCGGCTGCACCGGCGTGGGCCACCGCCTCCTCGAACCGTTCCAGCGGGTAGGTCGCCGACACCAGCTGGCCGGTCCCCATGGCCGATGCTGCCTCCAAGGCCAGCTGAAAGGTCGGGAGCGTCACGGCACCGAGGGCCTCGGTGCCGTAGGCGTAGGCGCCAACGAGGTGGACCTCGCGGTGCCAGAGCGGGGCCAAGTCCAGGTGGACCCGCCCGGGCATGCCCACCAGGACCACGGTGCCCCGCGGGCGGACGATCTCGAGCGCGGCCGCGATCGACTCCGACGAGCCGACGCAGTCAAACACCACGTCGGCCCCGCTGGTGAGCCTCGCCCCCGCGGGACCGCCCACCACCATCGAGCGCGCCTGGCGGCGAATCGCCCGGCCGAGCTGGTCGGGTGCGACGACGACGTCGGCTCCGAAGCGCTCGGCCAGCCGACGCTGGATCTCGTAGCGTGCCCCAACCGCAACTGCTCCCGGCTGGCCGAGCGCGCCCCGGTCGACGAGGTGGGAGAGCGCCGCCACGGTGGCCAGTCCGAGCGTTCCCGCACCCAGCACCGCGACGACCTGGTCCTCTCGGATGCCGGCGGCGACCACCGCGTGCAGCGCGCAGGCCAGCGGTTCGACCGTGACCGCGTCGGCATCGCTCATCGGCTCGGCGACTTGGTACAGCTGGCTCTCATGGGCCACCAGGCCGGCAGTGGACCAGCCGCCGCCAGTGTCGGTGCAGTACCCAATCTGGATCCCCGGTCGCAGGTGCCCCAGGCTGGTGTGCTCGCAGTTCCCGGGGTTGCCCTCCCGACAGGACCGACACCACCGAGTCATGCCCCGGGCTGCGCAGCCCAGCACCGGCTGGACCACGACCCGGGACCCGGCGGGGATCGGGTTGTGGTCGGCCCCCGTGGCTTCGACCGCGATGGTGCCCACCACCTCGTGACCCGGCACGAACGGGAAACTGACCAGCGGCTCGAAGTACCGCGAGCTGCGGCCGTCGATGGTCGCCAGGTCCGAGCCGCAGATCCCGGCGAGCACCGGGCTCACATGGTGCCAACCGTCCCCCGGGAGCGCTGGCGGGTCGGCGTCGACCAGGCGCAGTGGGGCTACTCGGGCGCCGCGGCCTGAACCGAGGGTCGACGCCAAGCGGGCTGCTGCGAACCGCGGCAGGCTCCGCTCGAAGACGACCGCCTTCACCGGGGACTCCGGTTCCTGGTCGTGATCGACCGGTGCTCGAGGCCGGCTAAGGGGAGGAGCTGGTCGGTGCCCCCGGCGGCTCGGCTCCAGTGCTCGACCAGCCAGCCGCGTCGTCGGGCGATGGCTGCCAGGCGGGAGTCGGGGTTGACCGCCACCGGGAAGCCGACGGCCTCCAGCATCGCCAGGTCGCTGACCGAGTCGGCGTAGGCGACCGACTCGCTGAGCGACAACCCATGCTGGCGCGCGTAGCGGTCGAGGAGCAGGGCTCGGGCCTCGCCGGTGGGGGACAGCTCGGTGAGGTGCCCGGTGAAGGTCCCGTCGCGCTCGGACATGCGGGCGCAGACGACGTCGTCGAAGAGCGGGCGCAGCGGGGCCACCACCAGGTCGAGTGCACCGGTGATGAGCAGGGTGCGGTGGCCCAGCCTGCGATGGTGGCGCACCCGGGCGATCCCCGCGGGGAAGCACCGGGCAAGGAGGTACTGATGGAAGAGATCCCAGGCATCCTCAGCGATCTGGTCGACTGGCGCGCCCTCGTAGCGGCGGTAGAAGAAGCGCAGGAAGTCCCCGCGGTCCCGGCGGTCGAGGCTCAGCCAGCGGGGAGCCGACGCCAGCAGGTCGGCGACGAGGGCGACGCGGCGGTTGGCGGGCAGGTGCCGGCTGGCCAACCAGGCATAGGAGTCGACCACGTTCGAGGCCACCAGGGTGTGTTCGAGGTCGAACACTGCGAGGTGGCGCTCGCTCGACAGCACCGCTGAGCGCAGGCGGCTCTGGCGGTCGGGGCCGACCGAGCGGCCGGGCGTGGTCCGGACTCGGCCCCGCTCCACCACCGAGGGAAGGTGGACCTCGGAGACGTACTGGCTCCAGTCGATCACTGCCGGATCGAAACAGAACGTGCGCTGGTCCTGTGGGTCCAAGCTCTCGTACAGCTCGAGCAGTCGGTCGATCCGGTACCGCGCCTCGGTCTCGGTGTAGGCCCCGTAGAGCTCGGCATAGCCGCGGGCGCGTTCGACCATGCTATGGCGGTCCTCGAGCTTGGCGGCCCACTCGGCCTGCTTGCGGCGGAACGGCACCATCTGCAGCCCCTGCTCCGCCAGGCTCATCAGCCGGGTCGCCTGGCGGAGTTGGCGCTGCACCCGTCCTCGCCCCGGGAAGGTCCACTGGGGCAGCGAGATCGGCTGGCCCCGGTCGTCGTAGAGGGGTCGGCGGCCGAACCACTCCTGGATGAGCCGGAGCAGCTCGCCATAGGCGAGCGGGTTCCGCACCCCGGAGGCAACGTGGTAGACGACCGGCACGTCCTGCGGTCCTTGGGATGCGACCGCGATCAGGGTGGCGACGACCATGTCGACTGGGATGACATCGATGATCCCCTCGGGAACACCTGGGAACTCCCGCAGCAGACCCCGAGCGAACGACAGGATGATCGGCTCGGCCATGCGAAAGCCGCGGATCCACCCAGGTCGCGGCTCGGCTAAGGCCGACTCGATGATCGACGGCCGGACGATCGTGAGCGGGACCGGAGCCTGGCCGTCCGGGCCGTGCTGGGCGACCAGCGCCCGTTCACCCAGCGCCTTGGTGAAGGCGTAGACGTCGGGCCATCCCAGCGCCTTGGCCCGAGCCGATCCAGCCTCGACGAGCTGGCTGCGGACCCATTCCTCCCGGATCCGCTCCGCCCGAGCGGCCAGCAGGTGGGTGCCGGACGCGCCCTGCTCGGCGTGAGCTCGTCGGGCGAACTCCCGTAGCTGGCTCGGCTGACGCGAGGCATCCTCGACCTCGTCGCGCCGGCGGCGAGCGCTGGCCACCTCGGCCGCCCAGTCCACGGCCAGATTGAACCGATCTTCCGAGAGCAGTCGTTCCTCGGTCTCCCCCTGGTGAGCCCCGGCCACGTAGGCGGTGGACACCGCGATGAGGTGGGCCGGGTCGCTGCCATGTGCGGCCGACGCGCGCACAACGGCACGTGCCACCCTTGACGGACCGAGCAGGTTGATCTCGACCGCTTGGTCCAACGGGGCGTCGAAGCTGACCGTGGCAGCCGAGTGGATGACCACGTCGGCAGTGGCCAGCGCCTCCTCGCCAGCATCATCGAGCCCCAGCCCGTCGATGGTGACGTCCCCAGCGACGCCAGTCACCCGTCGAGCGACCTCTTCGTCGAACCGGTCGCCGAGCTCGGCCCGCAGGCGGGCGAAGCAGTCGTTGCGTAGGATCTCGCGCTCCACTCGGGCCTGGGCACCGGCTCGGCGAGTTGGCCGGACCAGCACAAACACCGGGGCATCAGGGATCGTCCGCAGGATGCGCTCGATGAGGGCGGTTCCCAGGAACCCGGTCCCGCCGGTCACGAAGAACCGCCGCCCGGCCAGGCGCTCGGCGATGCCCACCTCGGTTGTCTACCATTTGGTAGGCGGGGTTGTCTACCATTTGGTAGATGGGCGGCGGCGGTGGCACCTCGGACCGGATTCTCGACGCCGCGTTGACGTCGTTCGGGTCGCGTGGCTTCGAGGCCACGTCGCTCGACACCCTGGCCAAGCAGCTGGACATCCGAAAACAGACCATCCTCTACTGGTTTCCGACCAAGGACGCGCTCCTGAGCGCAGTCATCGAACGAAGCGCGGCCGAACTGGCCCAAGCGTTCGAGTCCGGGCTCGAGGGAGCCGGCGAAGGCTGGGCCAAGGTCGAGGCTGTGGTACGGGCGGTGTTCCGCCTGGCAGCGCGTCGGCCCGAGTTGCTCGGCCTGGTCCGAGAAGTTGCCCGCCTCGGACCGCCGCCGGCAACGCAAATGATCGAGGTGCTCGATCCGCTCATGCGGCGCGCCAGCGATTTCCTCAAAGCCGAGATGGATGCCGGTCGGATGCGCAGGCACGACCCCAGGCTGCTTCTGCTTGCCATCTACTCCACGGTGATCGGGATGGTGACCGAAGTAGAGGTCCTGAAAGCCCTGGGTGAGGAGCCCACCGCCCGATCCCTGGTCCGACGGAGGGCCGACGTCCTGGAACTGCTGCGCTCAGCGCTCAGGATCGAGGAGTAGGACTCGGCGGCCGCTTCTTGCGGGACGACTTGGGCGTGTATCGCTTCGACGCAGCTGGCGTCTTGCGCTCTGGCTCCTTGGACTTCCTAGACCGGGTGGCCCGCTCAGGACGGGTTGGGGGTGGTCGGCGCTCTCCGGTGGGGTTGGCCTTGGTCCCGGTGGGGGAGCCATAGCGCTGGACTCGCCACGCCCGGACCAGCAACCAACCGCCGCCGAAGATGAAGGGGATCCCGAGGATGCCGACTTCGGCTTCGAACGCCAACCCGGCCATGAGCAAGGTGAAGCCGACGGGGCTCCGTCGGCCGACCCGGACGGTAATGAAGATGGCCAGGGCAAAGGCCAGGAGCAAGCCAAGCTCGAACTCCCAGTGAGCACGGTCGTAGATGGCTTCGCAGACGTTGCCCACCTTGTGGTAGGTGAACCCGGTGGTGCAGCTGTGATGGGAACCGGGAGGCAACTTGACCGGTTTGCTTGGGTTGAGGACGTACGGGATGTCCTCCACGAGGGCAATGACCGCGGCCAGGGCTGCCCCGATGAACCCCCATTGGCGCTCCTTGGGGTCCAGGTTGAAGATGGCTTGTCGCTTGCCCGCCTCGGTCAAGGTTGGAGGCTCTGCTGAGCTGGGCGATCCAGTTTGGCCGGAGCGACGGGGGGAGGGGGACAACGCCGCAACAACGCGAGCCGCCACGCCATGCCACCTGGAGTTCTGGGGCGAGGGGCTTTCGATGTCTTCGCTCACGCGCTCCCCAGGGTACTGTTCTTGGGCCGGCACCCTCCACGGCGAGCTGCGCTCCCGCCGGGAGGACCGAGCCGAGGTGGGGCCGGTCGGCACCGCAGGCGGCGGGCGCTTAGCTCAGCTGGTTAGAGCGCAGCCTTCACACGGCTGAGGTCGGAGGTTCGAGTCCTCTAGCGCCCACCACGACGTCGTATTCGAACCTCGGCACAGAGCAGAGGAGCTCTGTCTTTGTGGGCCGAAATTCGACGATGTGGCCGTCGTGCGCCTGGCCTGGTCGAGGGCGGCGGTATTGAACTGCTTGCAGGTGCGGTCGGTGTCGCGTCGCTAGGAGGTAGCGCACCAGGTGGAGAACCGGATGGCGACGTTAATGACTTCTATTCAGGCGTTGAGGGTGGCTTGGCGGACTCGATGGCCAGTAGCTCGGCACCCATGCGCTCTTGATCGTGTCGAGCATGGTGACGTCGATGGCACTCGACGTAGTAGGCCTGTGAACTTGTAGCGCTCGGCCTCGGCGTGCTCGTGGCGGCGGGCGGGCAACTCGCGTGCTGCACAGCCTGCACCGGCGAACCTCCGCAGACCGGGCGGCTGTCGCGCTGGTAGCCGTAGGGGTTGTCGCGTTCGTGGCGGGCGATGTCGTAGTCGATGCAGGCGACCAGGTGTCGTCCCTCGCCTGTGCCTCGGCGACGCGGCGATCCGTGCCCCTGTCCTCGGTGAGGGTCCACTCGTTCACCAGCTCGCCGCTGCCACACGTGCCGTGGGTCGACACAGGCGCGGATCGTCGACCGCTATGGCCTCGACGTTGGCACCAAAAGAACGCCGTCGTCGCGTACGGGCGGGTGTTCCGCCATCGAGCGGATCGGAGCCGGGACAGCCGGTAGTCGACGGCGCTCGGGACGCTCGGTGAAAGAGATCAGCTGCGGCGTGTTCGGCACCCGGTGGGCGTTCAGGAGAACGAGTAGCTGATGGTCGGTGGCCGACAGACGATCGGCTACGCCGCCCCCGCCGCCCGAGGCGGGATGTGGGGCAACAGCAAGACCATCCCTACAGCCGCCGACACTTCCAGGTGCGGTCTCTGCTTCCTGACCGGCACTTCGCGACCCGGACCTCGCTGTTCGGCTTGCTGTGGTCAGCCTGTGTAGCTCAGAGAGAAGCCATCACCCGCTGGTGGCGATGGTGTCGAGAGCACGACTCCACTCTGGACCATCTCGACCGCATCGTTCGGCGTGAGGTCCGACGAGCGAAGGTTGGTCGTCAGCCCTGAGAACGAGACGGTGCCGTAATCGGCGAACGCGACGAGCTCCCCGCTCGATACCTCGTAATCTTCCACGATCCATTCGGCGGTGTAGCCACCCGAGTACGACAGACCGGCGGTCGACCCCTGCTCCGGGAAGGTCGTGCTGCCATCGGTGAGCACCCCCCAGCCCTCGTCGGTGACCATGACTCCCGAGAGGCCGGTCGAAAGGTCGTCCACCCGAGTCTCCCACGCCCCGGTGGTTCCCTCGAAGACGGTGGCCTGGATGGTGTCCCCCGGGGAAACGGGGAAGCCGGAGAAGGAGATCTCGGGCGTGGTCGGGAACTCCTCCCACCAGCCGTTGTCCTGCTGGATGCCGTCGACGCAGTCGGTGGTGACGCCGGTCTGGAGCAGGACGCCCGAAGATCCCCCGTTCGGATACTCCTCACCGCCGGTCCCGACCCAGATCGAAGCGCCGGCGTTCGGAGTGGCGGCACAGTCGAGGGTCGGCACAGTCCAGATCCCGCTCACCTCGGTGAAGATCTGGCTCGATGGGACCACATAGCCAGACCAGTTTGGAGACATCTCGCCGGTGAAGGGCGCCGGCGTCACCGTGATCGACAGTTCTTGGCTCGCTGTCTGCGGTATGGGGGTGGTCGAGTCGGCGACCTGTACGGTGAAGGTCGCGGTGCCCGAGCTGGTCGGGGTTCCAGAGATCACCCCGCTCGAAGCCAAACTGAGCCCGCCGGGTAGGGAGCCAGAGGTGATCGTCCACGAGTACGGCGGCGTCCCTCCGGTTGCCGACAGGGTGGCCGAGTAGGCGGTGCCGACGGTGCCTTGGGGTAGTGCGACCGTGACCACACCGAGTGGCGACGGTGTCGGAGGTGGTGGCGGAGCCGTGCCCCCGCCGGTGGCTGCTTCCAACTCCGCGAGGACGGCGTCGTCAACCGCGAGCGGCCCCCCGAACAGGTACCCCTGCGTGAGGGTTGGGGCTACCGAGGCGAGGTAGGTCGCGATTGTCGTTGGCAGCGGTCCCGACGGCAGGACGAGGAGCATCGGGCCCTTTGTGGTGGGTTCGCCCATGAAGACTCCGCCGGAGAGCGCGTCGGGGAAGTTGGTCCCGGTGGCAGCGCCGAAGACGCTGGCAGACGGGAAGAAGGTGGACGCGACCGCGGCCGAGGTTCCGTAGGGGTCCTGGCCGTAGACGGGGGTGGCGCCTGGGTCAGCGCCGTAGGCGGCCAGGGGCCCGCCGATCGCGTAGCGGGTATCACCTGGGTGGTTGGTCAGGTAGGCGGCGGTCTCGGGCGCCTGGGTGCTGCCGTCGGTGAGCAGGATCGCACCGTGAGCGGCGATGGCGGCCGGGACCGCTGACAGCGCGTCCTGGAAGCTGAGGCCGGTGGCCTCGAAGATCGTTGTGGGGTTCCCGAGCGCCTCGGCGATGTCGACCGCGGTGGCAAACTCGTCGGCCCCCGCGATTCGCTGGGTCAGGTACCCGAGCGCCTGGAGCGTGGTGTCGATGGTGGGGCTGAGCGCCAGGTCACCGCCCAGGATGTAGACGGTCTTTCCGACCGGGAGCACCCGCTCGATCTCGGCCAGCACCCGGGGGTCGATCGTCGAGCTCTGGTCGGCACCAGGGGTGATGAGCAGTGGCCCTCCCAGCTTGGCGGCCAACGGCCCTCCGGCCAGAGCATCGGCAAAGAAGTCAGAGCGGGCGAGGACCACAGCGTTGGCCGATCCGTCGGTCGGGAACTCCTGCTGGGACACGGCGATCGAGGTCCCGATGGCGTCGGTGCCGGAGATCCGGGTGACCGGCAGGCTTGCGGCACTGGCTGCCGGGTCGCCGACCAGGACCATGACGATGCCCAGTGCCACCCACGCGAGCCAGACGGCCGACCACCGGAACCACCGCTCCCGGATGGGGTCCTCCCCTGAGCCCCTTGCCCTGCAGGTCCGTTGCCGGCCAAGAACCGAGGGTCCAGGGGGCCACCCGTCGTTCCCAGACCTCGTCGCCACCATATGGATTGAACCACCCAGACCGGTCACGAACAGGAATCCGACCGGGTTGGCCGGTCGCCCCGGCAACTGCACGAAATGCATCTGTGGCCGATAGGCTCGTGAAACGATAGAGTGTTGCTTGGCAACCTCACAAGGAGGTGCGACGTGAGCAGTAGATACGCAACCAACGTGCTGTTGGCGCTGTTCGGAGGCTTCGTCGTGGTCGCGAGCCGGTCGTTTTCGACCTCGGTGGTCGGCTGGCTCGCCTTCGCGTTCGGCATCGCCGTGGTGGCGGTCTCGATCCTGGCCCAGCTGGACAGGGGTCGTGGCGTGGTCCAGCGAGTCCTGGACGCTGCCATGGCCGCCCTGGGCGGCCTGGCGATGGGCTTCGGGGTCGGAACGGCGGGCTCGGTCGAGCGCTGGACGGCCTTCGCCTTTGCGCTTGGCTGGGTAGCTGTCGGGTTGGCCGGACTCACCGTCCACGAGATCTCCCAGTGGCGAGCAGCACGAGGCCTCGGGCAGCTGCACTGGTTTCCGTCGACACAGCCGGCGGCGCCCCAGCGGTCGAGCTACGACCGGCCGCAGGTGGCCTAACTGGCGCGCTCTGGCCGGGCTCCGGCCTACGCAGAGCGCATGACCAAGGGAAGGGATGGGGCCGGCCGGCCCAGCGGCTGGTCCGGCGCCCATCCCGGCAGGAGCAGATCGGCGGCGTCGTCCTCTCGTGACCGAGCAGGGTTGAGGAGCGAGGCACTGATCGATCGGCTGTTCTCTCCTGGAGGGACGTGGGGCGCCCGAGCAGGAGGGGCTGTGTGAACGGGGGCCCCGCAATGGCAAGACGGTCGACGTCGAAAGGGAACCGACATGGGGAGAAAGTCGGTACACGAGGGTCGTGTTTCTCCGGATGCCTCGCCCACAGTCCAGGATGAGCGCGCTCCTGCGGTGGCACACAATCGAGCACCCAGAAAAGCACTGGCGGTGCTTGCTGGCTGGGCGAGGCGTGCCAGGCACGTAGCACAACGCGTGGTAGGGATCTGTTGGTCCTGGGCCGCGGTGGGATGGGTCTGGGAGCTCGACAGGGCGGCGTCTGGTGACCCGCTGGCGGGCGCTGCCGGGCAGGATCCGGTGCGCGGGACCGCGACCCCGAGGGCCCGGCAGATGGCGCGCGACGTCAACCAGCTGCTTTGCCAGCTGGGGGCGACGCCGAGCGCTGTAGCGAAGTCGCTGGCCGAGCTGGGCCTGCGGCGCTCGGCTCGCGATCCACTGGAGAGTCCATTGAGCTCGTACTTGTCGGCAATCATCAGCGCTGACCCGTCAGTGGCTTCGGTGGCCGTCGAGCACGACCGAGTGACTGTCGTGCGGACGCTTCGCCAGCGCCCGACTGTGACCATCCCGTTGCCTGGGCACCTCCAGCGGTTCGTTCAGGCCTGGGAGTTGGGCTGCTACCCGGAACTGGAACCCAGGATGCGCAGATCGAGATTGGCTCGGCCGTGACCTGCCAGCGAGCACGAGACCTCTGTTCGGGCCGGCTGAGATGATCGCGCTCGAGGCCATCGCGGCAGTGCTCATCGTGGCCCTGGCTATGAGCGTGGCGTACGCGGCAGTGGTGGGCTTCCTGGCGCTGTTTGGTGCGACGCAGATCAAGCGCTGTGCCACATGCCGTCGCATCATCATCGTTGTTGCCCGGCACCCTGCCCTCTGCCGCTGTCGCCACGGAGAGCAGTCCCGTCTGCACCTTGGAGTCTTTGTGCACACCCTTGAGCGACGAGCGCTTCACTCGGTCCACCGGCTCCACAGGGCCTGACTGCCCGGGGTCAGCTGCCGATGAGCACCTCACGCAAGACGACAGCGGCCGAGTGCTCAACGTCCCGGGTTGCAGTCACCAGAACAAGCCGACGTGCTCGTGCCTGTTGGCGGAGGCTGGCTACCCCGGACTTTGCCGGCTCGCGAGACAGCTCCTTGCGGTAGCGGCGGCCGAATTCGGCAAACCGAGCGGGGACGTGTCCGTACCACTTCCGCAGTTCGGTGCTCGGCGCAACGTCCTTGACCCATTCGTCGAATGGCGCCCTGTCCTTGGCAATGCCTCGTGGCCAGAGCCGGTCGACGAGCACGTGGCGTGCACCGGGCTCCGGTTCGTCGTAGGCGCGAGCGATCCCAATCTGCTCTATGGCCGCGCCCGTGCTGCGCTCCGGCTGGCCGGGGAACCCATGAGTTCGCTGGACCGGAGCCAACCCTGCCCACGCAGCGGGGATGTCGAGCGCGAGCCGATCGAGCTCTTCGAGGTGGAGTGCGGAGAGCGCCTCGAGCCGAGCGGCGCCTTCGTCGGTGAGGCGCAGTCGGACGACGCGATGGTCATCCTCGCTGCGAGTGCGTTGCACGAGCCCGGCGGCCTCGGCCCGGTCAATCAGCCCAACCGCGCTGTGGTGTCGGAGGAGCAGGTAGTCAGCGACTTCGCCGATGGTCGGACCGTTCGGATCGCCATGACCGCGGATCGCCAGGAGGAGCTGATGGTGCGCAGGAGTGAGACCGGCGGCGCGTGCCTGCGCCGCGCTCCAAGCCTCGAAGTGCCTGAGGCCGGTTCTCAGGGCGAGAAGCCGAGCGTAGGCGGAATCAGGCAGCGGCATTCGTAATACGATAGCATCTGGACACGATGAATTGCCTTTCCCTCCAGGGCTGTCGCGCCGGCCTGTTCGGTTGGTCAGCGTGAGCCACGACGCCAGAGCACCCAGAGACCGCACAGGCGAGACTGCTCCGGAATGCCCTGGGCATGAGCGTGCGCCGCAGGGCGCCGACGCAGCGCCGGAGGGCGGGGATAGGCAAGGGCCGCCGGCTCCGGTCGCCGACTCCTCTGACGCCAAGACCGTTCTTCTGGACGTGCCGAGCGCTGATCGGCCTGCGGGTGTCCAGAGCTATCTCGGCTCCGACGTCCGACCGCGCGATACCTCTGAGCGAGCACTTGGCGACTTCACCGCGAGCCCCGCCCTGCTCCGCCTGGTGCCGCTGGGCGTGGTGGTGGGCGTTCTGGGTGCGGGCGTCTCGCTCGCCCTGCTCGACATGATCGGGTTCTTCACGAATGTCTTCTACTACCAGCGTCTGAGTGTCCATCTGGTCTCTCCGAACGCGAGCACACTCGGAGCTATCACCCTGGTCATCCCCATTGGTGGTGGACTGATCGTTGGACTCATGGCCCGGTACGGGTCCGAGCAGATCCGTGGTCATGGCATCCCCGAGGCCATGGAGAACATTTTGATCAACGGGTCGAGAGTACAGCCGCGGCTCGCGATCTTGAAGCCAATCTCATCGGCCATCAGCATCGGGACCGGTGGCCCGTTCGGAGCCGAGGGACCAATCATCCTCACTGGCGGAGCAGTGGGATCGATCGTCGGTCAGCTGTTCCGGCTGACCGGCTCGCAGCGAAGAGCGCTTTTGGTCGCCGGTGCTGCGGCCGGCATGAGCGCAGTGTTCGGCACGCCCGTGGCGGCGACTCTGTTCGGGGTGGAACTTCTGGTTTTCGAGCTCAAGCCCCGCTCGATGGTCCTGATCGGCCTGGCGGCTGCGACTGCAGACGCCCTGCGGATGGTCATGGCGCACGCGGGCCTAGTCTCTCCCCAGCCGTTGTTCCCGGTTCCCTCCCACGGGCCACTCGGAGGTGTGGCGCTCGGGGGCGCGGCTGTGATCGGCATCGCGACGGGCTTTGGAGCATGGGTGATGACCGAGGCCGTCTACGGGTGCGAGGACCTGTTCAAGAAGCTCAGCGGCCATCTGCACTGGATGTGGTGGCCGCTCATCGGCGGGCTCATCATCGGCCTGGGTGGACTCATCGACCCGAGAGCGCTCGGGGTCGGTTACAACACGATCCACCTGGAGCTCCTCGGGAAAGTTGGAGTCGGAGCCCTGGCGCTCTTGTTCGTAGTGAAGATGACCATCTGGGCGGCTGGCCTCGGAGGAGGGACCAGCGGCGGGATCCTTGCCCCGATTCTCATGATGGGAGCGGCAATCGGTGGGATGTTCGGACATGTCTTGCCTGGTGCCTCGGTCGGCAGTTTCGCACTGATTGGCATGGCTGGCTCGCTCGGCGGGGTCACCCGTTCGCCATTCACCGCGATCATTTTTTCCTTTGAGCTCACCCATGATCAGAACAGCTTGCTTGCGCTTCTCGTCTCGGCAACGGTCGCTCACCTGGTGAGCGTCCTGACGCTGAAGCGGTCGATCCTCACCGAGAAGGTCGCTCGTCGGGGTTTTCATGTCATGAGGGAGTACGCGGTGGACCCATTGGAGGCCACCTTCGTCCGAGAGGTGATGGACACCGACGTCTTCACGGTGGAGCCCTCGCGCAAGCTCGATGACCTCTACCGTGCCTTGCCCGAAGGGTCTGCCGAGCGCCGTCAGCGCTTGTATCCGGTGCTCAACGACGAAGGCGAGCTGGTCGGTGTGCTGCCATGGTCCGCCGTGCTCTCGGGTCGCACCGCTGGACCGAAGACAGTCGCGGACGCGATGATGCTTCCCACCGCTGTGGCCCACCCGGACGAGATCCTCCGATCCGTTGCCGATCGCATGGCAGCGCTCGGCCTCGGCGTACTCCCGGTCGTCGATCGAGGGGAGCCGCGACGGCTGGATGGCCTCGTCACCCAGTTCGACTTGCTCGACGCACGGCAGAAGCTCCTAGAAGAGGAGCGCCATGCCGAACGGGTGCTCACGCTGCGGCTTCTGCGCAACCGCGAGGCTGAAGCGAAGGCCGACCTCGACGGGACGGATGGCTGACGTGGAGCGAACGATCGTCGGCTTCCACCAAGACGTCGAGGGGAACTGGGTGGCCGACCTCGACTGCGGGCACCGTCAACACCTCTACCACCGTCCGCCCTTTCAGCTGCGCAGCTGGGTCCTGACCGAGCAGGGTCGGTCCTCGCGCCTCGGCTCGGCGTTGAGCTGCCGGCTGTGTGATCGGGCGGAGCTTCCAGATCGGGTCCGCCTTCTACGGACGTCGCCGGTCTGGGACCGGAGCTCGATGCCCGAGGGGCTCGGACGCCGGCACCGCCTACCCGCCGGTACGTGGGGGCTGCTCACGGTGATCGAAGGCGAGCTCGAGGTGCGGCTGTGGACGACGCCACCCACGTCCCAGGTTCTGCCGGCCGGCGCGTCGCTGGTGCTGGCACCCCTCGTCGACCACCGGGTCGAAGGAACCCGCAGCGCGCGTTTCGTGCTCGACTTCCTGAGTGTCGAGCCGCCGATTGGGGATGAAGTCGAGAGCGATCCTGAGGACCTGGGCGGGGACCCGGCCTGCTGGGCTCAACTGGTATGTCCGGGCTGCGGCGCGATGCTGCCTGGAATGCACCGCTCGGGATGCGAGGAAGGAGGCTAGGTAGCACGATCGCGCTCGGAGGCGCCAAGACGTGCTACCAGTCACTCGCTGTGCCAGCCTGGCATGATGGTGTTCGGACGGGCCCAGGTTCGCCGCGGCATCATCGGGTTGGTGGCGGTGGCCCTGGGCCTGGGAGCGACTGCCTGCGCCAGACATGGACCGCGGCAGGCCAGCAAGGCAGGGTCACACCCAGAGATCGCAGCACGGTCGGCGACCACGACGACGGTGCCGGCACCTACGACGACGGTCCCGGTTGTTGCACCGTTTGGGAGCCTGGGCCCGCTCACCTCGCCACCGCTTCCTGCTCCCGGCCCGGGCTTCACGCCCGGCCTGGTGACCGCGGTCGGGGACTCGGTCATGATCGATGCCGAGCCGGATCTGGAGCAGGACATCCCCGGGATCCAGGTGAATGCCGCGGTGAGCCGCCAATGGGTTGATGGTGAGCAGGTGCTCCAACAGCTCGAGAGCGCCGGCGACCTGGGTGCGGTGGTGGTCGTCGAGTTGGGGACGAACGGGCCGATCACGAGCGGGGACTTCACCCAGATGATGGCAATCCTCGCTGGAGCGTCGCGAGTGGTGCTGGTAACCGTTCACGTGGATCAGCCCTGGCAGGACGAGGTCAATCAGGTGTTGGAGACCGGAGCCGCAAGCTATCCCCGTGCCGTGATCGCCGACTGGAACGGCCTGGCCTCGCAGAACCCGGGGTGGTTCTATGCCGACGGGACTCACCTGCCGATCGGGGGCCCAGGCGCACAGGCCCTTGCAGCGCTTATCGCCGCCGACGTCTAGCGCTCACTTCCGCACTCAGGTTCCGAGGAATGGCTTCCAGGGGACTGATCGGAGACGAGCACGTAGCCGATCCCTGGTGCCGTTCGAATGAACTGTCCAGCACGGTCGTCCAGTTTCTGGCGAAGGCGATGGATGTATGCATGCAGGTACTGCGACTCCTTCGCGTATCCCGGCCCCCAGACGGCCGAGAGGATCATTTCGTGAGTGCAGGTGCGATCGGCGTTGCGCGCCAGGAAGGTGAGCACGTCAATTTCTCTTGCCGTCAGCCCGAGGCTACGGCCGCAGACACGGGCTTCCCGGCGGACCAGGTCCAGTTCGAGGCCGCCCAGGACGATCGAGGCTGGTGGGCGCCGGAGATCGCGCGCTGCCGACCCGCGAACCGCGGCCCGGATCCTGGCGGCCAGCTCTCCGAGGCCGAACGGCTTCGTGACGTAGTCATTGGCGCCGCCGTCGAGCGCCGCAATCTTTCGATCCTCGGCATCAATGGCGGAGAGCACGACGATCGGAACGCTGCTCCACTGCCGAATTCTCCGACAAACCTCGAGGCCATCGACGTCAGGCAACCCAAGATCGAGGATGACGACGTCCGGTGTGGACTGGGCTGCCGCCACGATCCCCTGGGCGCCAGTCAACGCGGTGGTGACCTCGTAGCCGGCCGAGCGCAAGCCCAGGCGCAGAGCCCGAAGTAAGGAGGGATCATCGTCGATCACCAGGATGTTGGCCACGTCAGACCTCGGCAACTTGACTCGGCGTCATGGTCACCACAAACCGGGCGCCGTTACCAGGGGCGTCCTCGACCCAGATCCGCTCACCGTGCGCTTCGACGAAGGCTCGGGCGATCGCCAGCCCTAGTCCGGCGCGCCCTCCGGTATCGAACCGCACGAAGCTGTGGAAAACCGACTCGCGTTCATCTAGCGGTACGCCGCATCCGCGGTCGGTCACGCAGAGGCGAACCCGGCCATCGAGCATCTCTGCCGAGATCTCGACTGCCTCTCCTTGCGGCGAATGGCGGTCGGCATTGTCCAACAGATTCGTCACCACCTGGCTCATGAGAATCGGGTCGATGTCGACCGTTGGAAGAGCGTTAGGCACTCTGAGGTCGACCTGCCGATCGCCCAGCGTGGCCCGCATCCCAGCCAGAGCATCGCCGATGAGGTCGAGAACTGTACAGGGTCGACGCTCGACCCGGAGCACTCCTCGTTCGTACCGGTTGAGATCGAGGAGGCTGGTCACCAGACGCGAAAGCCGATCGGTCTGGACATCGAGCAGCGTGTACAGCTCGTCGAGCTCCTGCTCGGAAAGCCGAGAGCGTGATCCAAGCAGCGTCGAAGACGCCACCTTCATGGTTGCCAGCGGGGTCCGAAGGTCATGGGAGACGGCACCGATGAGATCCCGGCGGACCTTCTCCACTTCTTCGAGGAGCTCGGTCCGCATGGCTTTGGTCCGCAGTTGGACTCGTTCGAGCGCCAAGGCGGCATGGTTGGCAAAGGTTTGCAGCAACTGATCGTCAGAGCGGGGACCCGACCATCCCCGCAGGGCGAGCATGCCCACCGGCCCGCTGGCTGCCGAGAGGACCAAGGTCCGCAGGTCGGCACCGACGGGACCGGCACCCACTGCAACCGGTACGCCTGGGCCGGGAGCCAGGCCCTCCAGCTCCGTTTGATCAAGCGCCCTTCCTTGGCTGGCCACGACTTCCAGCCGGTCGTCGTTGGGCAGCAGGACTGCCACCCCCTCGACTTCGAAGACGGTGGCGATAGCTCGGACCACCGTGTCGAGGAGCTGCTCGACAGAGCCTCCTTCGACGGTCAGCTCGGAGAGTGTGTAGAGGCGGCGAGCTTCAATCTCCCGGCGCTGGGCGCTCGCCCTCGCCGCTCGCAGGTGGGCGACGACCTGTGCGACGAGCAGCATGATTACGACGTACACCCCGAGCGGTGCCCAGTTCTGAACTGCGCCGACCGTGAGCGTGTTGTACGGCGGTATGTAGGCGAAGTCGTACACCAAGAAGCCAGTGGCTACGGCAGCAATGCCCCCCAGGTACCCGCCGGCGATCACCCCGACCACGACCGGGACGACCAGAACCAACCCGGCAGTCGCGATGCTCAGGTGGGCGCGGAAGGGCAGCATGCACGCGCCGAGCGCCAGCGCGGTCAGGACTCCGACCGACGACCGGAGGATCCGCACTGCCACAACCTCATTGTCCTACACCGCTCCCAGCTCAAGGAGCGATCAGCAAGAAATTTTTCAGACAAGCGCCAGCTTTTTCAGATCACATGAAGATCCTGGCTCCCAGGATGGTGGGGTGGCTGACGTTCTCTCCGTGATCGGGGTGGCGGGGTTCGCCGCAGCGATGCTGGGTTTGATCTGGAGCCTGGACCGGCTGTGACCGTCGTGGAGGGACTGCTGCTGGCGGTCTCGGTCATCCTCGTCGTCTATCTGGGCGTGGCCATGTTCAAGCCCGAGTGGTTCTGATGACCTTCGCTGCGACGCTCGCCGCCCTGGTCGTCGTGCTGGCGTTGACCTGGCGGTGGCTGGGCTCCTACATGGCGGCGGTCTTCGAAGGGCGTGTGCAGTTCCTAGCCTGGATCGAGCGCCCGCTGTACCGGGCCCTGCAGACCGGGCCGCAGCGGGAGCAGAGCTGGAGGCGTTATGCCGAGTCGTTGGTCGTCTTCTCGGCGGCGTTCCTTGGCCTGGGGTATCTGCTTCTTCGAGTCCAGGGGCACCTCCCGCTCAACCCCCAGCACCTCGGTGCCGTGCCACCGGCGCTCGGCTTCAACACGATTGTGTCGTTCGTCACCAACACGAACTGGCAGAACTACGGCGGGGAGACGACGATGTCGTACTTCTCGCAGATCGGAGTGCTGACCGTCCAGCAGTTCGTGAGCGCCGCGGTGGGTATCGCGGTCGCGATCGCCTTGGTCCGAGGCTTCTCCCGTGGCAATTCGGCGACGATTGGGAACTTCTGGGTCGACATCCTGCGGGCTGTTCTCTACATCCTTCTTCCGATTTCTTTCGTTGCCGGCATCGTCCTCGTTGGGCAGGGGGCGGTGCAGACCCTGGCCGGACCGGTCCACATCCATGACCCACTGAACGGCGTGACGCAGACGATCCCCCGGGGTCCTGCCGGGTTCATGGGATCGATCATGCAGGTCGGTACCAACGGGGGAGGGTTCTTCAATGCCGACTTGGCACATCCCTTTGAGAACCCGACCGGGCTCACCAACTTCTTGTACATGTGGCTGACCCTGTCGATCCCAGTTTCAATCACCCACACGTTCGGCAAGATGGTGAAAAGCGTGCGCCACGGCGTGGCGTTGCTCGTTGTGATGGCGGTCATCTTCGGTGGCTGGGTTGCGTTCACGACCTACGCCGAGCACCAGCCCAACCCAGCTGTCGCAGCCGCCGGCGTCCAGCAGAAGCAGACCGGTAACACTGAGGGAAAGGAAGTCCGCTTCGGGGATACAACCAGTGCGCTGTTCAACGTGACGCAGACCCAGACCTCAGACGGTGCAGTTGACAGCGCGTCGGATTCCTACAATCCGATGGGCGGCTTCGGTCTGCTCACCGGGATGATGCTTGGCGAAGTCACTCCGGGAGGTGACGGGAGCGGGCTCTACACCTTGCTCATCTACGCGATCATCGCGGTCTTCATCGGCGGACTGATGGTTGGCCGGACCCCCGAGTACCTTGGGAAGAAGATCCAGGCCAGGGAGGTGAAGCTGGCCGGTTTGGGGACCCTGGCCATGCCGCTGGTGGTCCTCGTGCTCACCGCGGTCGCAGTGTCCCTGCACGCCGGCAGAAGCGCGGCGCTGAACGCCGGTCCCCATGGCTTCACCGAGATCCTTTACGCACTCACCTCGCAGGGCAACAACAACGGGTCGGCAATGGCCGGCATCGCTGCCAACTCCGCCTTCTACAACGTGCTCGGAGCCGTGGACATGCTGCTGGGTCGTTTCGCAATTCTCATACCGGCTCTGGCGCTGGCTGGGTCGTTGGCTGCCAAGGGTGTGGCCCCTGCCTCATCAGGGACGTTCCCCACCGACAGCCCCATGTTCGTCGGTCTCACTATCGGCGTGGTTCTGATCGTGGGCGGTCTGACGTTCTTCCCGGCCACCGCCCTCGGACCGATCGTCGAGCAGCTGAGTCACGGCAGGTTGTTCTGATGGTCCCGACTGAGCTGGGCACCGTGGCTGGCTTGGGACCCCAGGGCACCGGTTCCTCTCGGGCCAGGGGAGTGGCGCAGGCCCGGAGCCTGTTCGACCGCCAGATCCTCGGCCAGGCGTTGGTCGGGTCCGTGCGGAAGCTCTCGCCGGCGATGCAGGTGAAGAACCCGGTCATGTTCGTCGTCCTGGTCGGAACCGTCGTCACGGCCGCAGAGGCGGTCGCCCATCCCACTGGCTTCAGCTGGTCGATCACGGTCTGGCTCTTGCTGACGGTGATCTTCGCCAACTTCGCCGAAGCAATAGCCGAAGGGCGAGGCAAGGCGCAGGCAGACACGCTCCGTCGGATGCGGTCGGAAACCGAGGCTCGACGGCTTCTCGCCGACGGGAGCGAGGAGCGCGTTCCAGCGTCGACCTTGACACGGGATGACATCGTGGTGTGCCAGGCCGGGGACATCGTCCCCTCGGACGGCGAAGTCGTGGAGGGGATCGCGGCAGTCGACGAATCAGCCATCACCGGGGAGTCAGCGCCGGTGATCCGAGAGTCCGGTGGCGATCGCTCGGCAGTCACCGGCGGCACCAAGGTGCTCTCGGACCGCATTGTCGTGCGGATCACAGCCGAACGCGGAAAGACATTCCTCGACCGCATGATTGGGCTCGTCGAAGGGGCAAATCGCCAGAAGACGCCGAACGAGGTGGCCCTGACCATCCTGCTGTCGGTGTTGACGATTGTGTTCATACCGGTAGTGGTGTCGCTCGAGGCATTTGGGCACTTTGCTGCTACATCGGTACCGATCGTCGTGCTGGTCGCGCTGCTGGTCTGCCTCATCCCCACCACCATCGGTGCGCTGCTTTCGGCAATCGGAATCGCCGGAATGGACCGCCTCGTCCAACACAACGTCCTGGCCCTAAGCGGCCGGGCAGTCGAAGCGGCCGGGGATGTCCAGACACTGCTGCTCGACAAGACCGGGACGATCACCCTGGGCAACCGAATGGCGTCGTCGTTCTTGCCGGTGGGGGACTACAGCGAGCGCCAGGTGGCCGAGGCAGCGCAGCTCGCTTCCTTGGCCGACGAGACCCCAGAGGGTCGCTCCATCGTGGTGCTGGCAAAGCAGCGCTTCGGCCTGCGCGAACGCGAGCTGGGTGACGGACACCGGTTCGTTCCATTCAGTGCTACGACTCGTATGTCGGGAATCGATGTCGATGGTCGCGCTATTCGAAAAGGCGCCGCCGACGCCGTGAAGCGCTGGAGCACCGAGCAGGGAGGACGCACGCCGGCCGACCTGGATCCGCTGGTCGAACGGATCGCCCGAGCTGGGTCGACTCCCTTAGTGGTGGCCGAAGGTCCCCACGTGATCGGCGTGATCGAACTGAAGGACGTGGTGAAGGCCGGCATCTCAGAGAAATTCGAGGCCATGCGCCGGATGGGGATCCGAACGGTCATGGTCACCGGTGACAATGCTCTCACCGCAACCGCGATCGCCCAGGAGGCTGGCGTGGACGACGTCCTCGCCGAGGCGACCCCCGAGGCGAAGATGGCGCTCATCAAGAGCGAGCAGGCCGAAGGAAAGCTCGTCGCCATGACCGGAGATGGGACCAATGATGCTCCGGCCCTCGCACAGGCTGACGTCGGCGTCGCCATGAACACCGGAACCACCGCAGCCAAAGAAGCGGGAAACATGGTCGACCTCGACTCCAATCCCACGAAACTGATTGACATCGTGGAGATTGGCAAGCAATTGCTGATCACTCGAGGCGCGCTGACCACATTCTCCATCGCCAACGACGTGGCGAAGTACTTCGCCATTATCCCGGTGATCTTCGAAGAGACCTACCCACAGCTGAAGGCACTCAACATCATGCACTTGCACTCAGAGATGAGCGCCGTGATGTCAGCGGTCATCTTCAACGCTCTGATCATCGTCGCGCTCATCCCTCTGGCTCTGCGAGGGGTGAGATTCCGGGCTACCTCAGCCGCCGCCATTCTCCGTCGCAACGTGTGGATCTATGGATTGGGAGGAATCGTGGCGCCGTTTGTCGGGATCAAGCTCATCGATCTGATTCTCCAGGCCACTGGCGTGTTCTGAGGGTCGAGAACGTGCTCTTCAACCTTCGCCGTTCGCTCACCGCGGTGGTCCTCTTCACCGTCGTGTGCGGTTTCGTGTACATGCTCGCTGGCACGGGGGTCGCGCAATTGTTCTTCCGTCACCAGGCGGATGGGTCCCTCACTGCCGACGGATCGACGCTGATCGGTCAGAACTGGGCGGACGTTCGGTGCCCGGGCCACCCCCTGGGGAGCTGTGTGTTCCACGGGCGACCCGATGACACTGGGCCATACGCAGCCGATCCGGCGACCCACACCTCCGGTGGGGACAACCCCTTGGTGGCCAACGGGGTGAAGGGCGAGTCCGGTGCCACGAACCTCGGTCCTCGGTCCAGAGCCTTGTTCGAGGACACCAGGGCCTTGGTGGCCTACTGGCACGCCCTCGGCGTCGACCCCACTCCCGACCTGGTGACCACCTCGGGCAGCGGCCTCGATCCTGACATCACACCGGCCGACGCGCTGGTCCAGGTCCCCATGGTCGCTCGGGCGACGGGGATCGCTCCTGCGAGGTTGCGCGCCCTCATCGCCCGGGAGACCCAGCCACCGGCGCTCGGTTTTCTCGGCTCGCCGTTCATCGACGTGCTGTCGCTGAACGAGGCGCTGGCCAAGCTCCGGTGAGCTCGCCCCCGGGGCCCCCGCGACGTCGGCCGGCGACCAGCCTGCGGGCAGCGACTCACCGGTCGCGGGTGGCGACCACGGGCACGGTGGTTGCCACCAGCTCTGGCTGGGGTGGCCGGGGACCCTCGGGCTTCCGCTGCATGCTGGACGACGGAACCGGTCGGGTGGTCCTGGTGTTTGTGGGACGGGAGCGAGTTCCGGGCATCGAGGTGGGTGCTCGTTGCCGGATCCAGGGAACGGCCTGGGTGCAACAGGGCCAGCTGACGATCTGGAACCCTAACTACGAGCTCATCGAGGGCCGACGTGACCGGGAGCGATAATCACCGGGGGGGGACCGCTCAAGAGCCCGCGCCCACGCCACCCGAGCGCGAACGGCGTGGGCACTTCAGGATCTATCTGGGCGCCGCAGCCGGGGTCGGCAAGACCTACGCCATGCTCAATGAGGGGCGCCGACGTCTTGGTCGCGGCACCGACGTCGTGGTCGGCTTCGTCGAGGCTCATGGACGCCCGCAGACCGAGGCGATGATCGAGGGGCTCGAGGTTGTCCCCCGAAAGGTTGTTGACTACCGGGGCGCAACGTTCACGGAGATGGATACGGCCGCTGTCGTGGCCAGGGCGCCAACGGTCGCGTTGGTCGACGAGCTCGCCCACACCAATGTTCCTGGGTCAGGCCCGCACGAGAAGCGCTGGCAGGACGTCTTCGAGCTGCTCGACGAGGGGATCGAGGTGATCACTACCGTCAACATCCAACACCTCGAGAGCCTTGCCGACGCGGTCGAAGCGATCACCGGCGTGACCGTCAACGAACGGGTGCCGGACTGGGTTGTGCGGAGCGCTGACCAGATCGAGCTGGTCGATTCGTCCCCGTGGCAGCTCCGTCGGCGCATGGTGCACGGCAACATCTACCCACCCGAGAAGGTCCCCCAGGCACTGGAGAACTTCTTCCGAACGGACAACCTGATCGCACTACGCGAGCTCGCGCTCCGCTTCCTGGCTGATGAGACCGACGAGGAACTCTTGGAGCACCTGCGTAGCTATCAGACCGACATTGTTTGGGACACGAGCGAGCGCATCCTGGTCGCGCTGATCGCTGCTCCCGGGACCGAGACCATTCTCCGCCGGGCAGCACGAATGGCCGCTCGGACCAAGGCCGACCTGCACGTCGTCCACGTGCGTACCGCCGAACCCAGTCGTTCGGAGGAAGAGCTGCTGACCAGGCTGCGCCACCTGGCCGAGGATGTCGGTGGTCAGTGGACGGACCTGGAGGCCGACGATCCGGCCCGGGCGATCGTCGACTTCGCTCGGGCGCACCAGATCACCCAGATCGTGATCGGCTCCAGCCAACGGCACCGACTTCAAGAGCTCCTTGGGGGAGGCTCGGTGGTGCGGAAGGTCTCCCGGCTGGCTGCCCGGACCGCCATCGATGTGCACATCATCGCCCGGCGGGAACCCCACAGCGACGGAAACCAGGTCGGTTAGCCACCGGGCTGATGGGTTTGTTCGGGGGGATGCTGGTTGGTCCACAGCCCGAGCTGATCGTTGGCGCGGCCAGACATATCGAGCCCTGATCGTACTGCTGCGTTGACGAAGTGGGATGTCGTACTCCTCTTCCGAATAGTCGAGTTGCCACGCAACGAACTCTTGGCCACAAGGAGCGCCGGTCACCTGTGTGCCAGTCCTGACAGCGGGTAGCGCCCTCGCGTTTGAGGCGGTCAAGGACGACGTGACCGGGGCCACCGGCGGGGGTCAACTACACGGGAAAACTAGCTGTTGCCCCTTTAGTTCCGTGCCCCTTCTAACTATGTTGTGGAAGATCGGTGGCAGGATAAGTATTCGGCTGCGATATTTCAAGGCCCGTTGAAGGTTCTTCGAACCTCAACGTCCGAGGGTCAAACCAATATGGCGTGGGTTCGGCTTGGTTTGCGGAAAAGAAGCCGAACTGAATGAATACCACAGGGTTTCCGTCTACTTGGTGAATCGCCTGTGTCGCTAAGACATTTATGGTGCCGGGTTGCGGAGGCGGATGTACTTCCCACCCAGAGACTGGGAGACTTTCCGTCATTCCGAGGCAGGCGCTATCGCCTGGGGCACAGGTATAGGTTGCGATGAACCCCGGCGTCCGGGTTGCCTCGTTCCCAGTGGCAACCCAGATCCATGTTGGACTGTCTTGATAGCGGCCACACCACCCACCGATCCCGACGCCTTCACCATCAGTTCCAGCGGCCGTCTCGAAGGCTTTAGCTGCCTGAGCAAGGTTTGGATTCGAGATGTCACAATTGACGAGTGCTGCCCCACCAGGAGACGGGTTTGGAGGCGCTGATGGAGGTGCCATGGGGGTTGCAACAGCTACGGGACTGCCAGAACTACCAGTCATCACGTTCACCGGCACCGCGCTGCCCTGGTGTGTGTCGAGGACCCATAACGTGTTCCCAACCAACCGGCTGGGTAGTTTAATCAATCCATCTGAAAAGGTCGCGAGTGGGGCACCCACCGTTCCGGCGTCGAGATTGATTGGAACAATTTCAAATCGATTGCCGCTTGCTTGCGTAACTACCCATGCCATGCTATCGGCCATGGCGATACCCTCGTTCAATAGGTTACTTATAGGTATCGTCCGCGTCTCTTTGCCGGTCGAGGTATCAATGCCAACCAACCGGCGAGTAGAGAGATCAGTGATCCACAGGGTCAATCCGTCTGGCGATAGAGCTAGCCCCATGCCATCGTTCGAATTCCCCGGTGGCGGGGGCGGAAGAATAGAATAGGTCTTCTCGATCACACCAGTCGTGGAATTGAATTTGGTAACCGTTCCACTCAAGGGATTGCTCACCCAGGCAGTCGGCACAAGGGCCGAGAAAGCCGTCGTAGATCCAGGTCCAACAACGCCTGATGGCATAGTCAATTGATGATTGACCACCTGATTTGCTGAACTTATCGAAGCGACAGCACCATTAGGCGAGGTTATCCAGATGGTTCGCCCATCTGGTGAAATGCGAAGCGCTCCCAACGAATTACCCCCGCCAGACAGCGTGAACTGTGCAGTTGTCTTCGATGTTGTTAGGTCCACGAGCTCGATCGTTGACATTATTTTTGCGGCAGATGCAACCCCAACTTGAACGGCAGCTACATCACCCGATCCGTCGACGTCAAACGATGTCGCGACGCCGGAGGGGGTGCCAGAGTATGAAGTTGAGGTAACGCGAATGGACCCCTCGGTCATAATCGCTCTTTTCCGCGTATTTCCCGAGTTCGCTGCAAGCGGTAGCGCTAATATAAGGGCACCCACCAATAGCGGCAAGGCGAGGGCGCTCCATCTTCTGATAGTGTTCAATTTCCTGACAGGAGACCGGTCCTCAGTGCGAGTACGGCTTTCCGATCGCTCTATCATTTACTCGTACTCCTCCACCTTGGACACGCAACTTAGCTCATATTAACCACTGACATCGGGCGTGCGAATATGAGAGGCGAACAGTGATTCGAGTACCCAATCAATCTAAAATATGGGGCCATAGTTGTCATAGGAGCACACATAACTTGATGGCTGCCCTATCGGATACTCCATGCACTCCATGAATTGTCCAAAGAAGATCGTTCCGGCTTCGTAGCTCTGGTACTGATGGTGAAAGGCCTCTTCCCAAGCGTATGGCCCCCACTGCAGGTTGGAGTTGGCTGCCAGGGCATAGCCGTAGAGATCGTCATACTGGCTGGAAGTGCAGTTGCCTGAATTCATGGTCTGCTCGGCAATAGCCAAGCCATAGGCGGTGACAATCTCAGCGGTGGTATCGCACGATCGGCCGCCGTAATTGAAGTCGATCCCTTCAGCAACGCCAGTCAGGAAGTAGATGTTGTAACCCGAGTCCACGTAGGTGATACTGATGTCCGACTGCGGACCACTCGTCGATGCGATTGCCGAGTTAGGCAGTGTGATCGTGTACTCGCACGTGCCACTGAGGTCATAGGTTTGGTCAGCCACCACCAGGCTGGCGATTCCGGCTGCCACGAGTGACGGGGCTGAAACGCTGCCCCCGGCCGGCAGCGGCCCCGAAAGCTGGGGGGGATTGGGGCAGACCGAGGCGCTAGTCTGCGGTCCGGTTGGAACGTCGACTGGGTGGGGCGGTGCCGTCGGCGCTGACCATGCCATGGATGGGGTGTACAGCGAGGCTGCAGTCAGCAGTCCGGTCACTCCGACGGCTGCAGTCAGCAGTGCAAATCGGCTCTTGACTAGGGGTTCACTCGTCGGTCGCCTACCAAACTACAGTGGCACCTGTGGGTACCTGTATTCGATATAGCGAAGTTAGATGTATCAGCTGGAGGTTGAGCCTGTCAAGCGGACCACAGGTTCTCTGGGGGCCTGGAAGCCGGTGACCAGCCCGCCTCGGTTAGCCGAGAAGAGCGTCCTGATCCTGGCCAGCCTGGCGGGCGGCCCTAAGCACGGATACGCCCTGATCCAGGACGTTCGGGAGTTCGCGGGCATGCGGCTTGGTCCCGGAACCCTCTACGGGTGCTTGCAGAAGCTCGAGGAACTGGGACTGGTCGAGGCACTGCCCGCCGAGGAACGGCGTCACCCCTACCGCATCACCCAGGCTGGTCTCGAGGTGCTCCGAGAACACCTCTCGGTGTCGGCGCGGATCGCTCGAGTTGGGTTGCGCCGGATTGAAGGTCAGATGGCGTGAAGAAGCAGCTCCTCTGCCTGATCTTTCGACTCTGCCGCCGCCGAACGCGGCAGCGTTTCGGCTCCGAGTTCGAGGATCTGGTGGACGAGTTGATCGAGGCCGGGGACTCCCCCTGGTCCATGGGGATTGACACTGCCCTGGCCGCGGCCCGGGACCGAGTTCATTGGCTCAGGGACAAGCCAGGAAAGCTCGCCGTTCTTGGAGCCTCAGCGAGCGTGCTCGGAATTGGGCTCGCATCCTGGATTAGTGCCGGGTCCCCGACAACATCAATCATTCCGCGAGTGACGAGTCTCAGTGAGGGGGCACTGATGGTGCATCCGGTCAATGGGCCAACCGGACCGCAGGCCAGCGCCTCGGTCTGCCCCAATCCCCCCCAGCTTTCGGGGCCGCTGCCGGCCGGGGGCAGCGTTTCAGCCCCGTCACTCGTGGCAGCCGGAATCGCCAGCCTGGTGGTGGGTGACCAAACCTATGACCTCAGTGGCACCTGTGAGTACACGATCACATTTTCGAGTTCGTCATGAACTATCGGCCATACAAAGAACTCGAACAAGAATGCTCAGACGCTTGCGAAGGCGCTGTCGAAGAGTGCAAGCTTTTGGGCTACCAGCCGACTGGCTGGATGGTCACGGCAAGAAGTCTGGGTGCGGACGAGGCAGCCCGTCGACTGCTGATTGATGGCGAACTCCAGACTGGATTCGAACGGCTAGTTCGCGAAGGCCGGCCAGATCTGACGATCGAGTAGGCGTGCCTTAACCATCGCTGGTTTCCGCTCTTTAGCGAACAGCACCGAGAAGCTGCCCGCTGGAGACTTCGTCAGGCCGGTGTCGAGGTCCCACAGTGACCAACGCAGACTCGCCCTAGAGGCCGCGCGGATAGGCGCCTGAGCGCGGCCCTGTCAAGGATTCCCTGATGGGCCGGTGACGATCCACTGGTCGTGGTGACGGCCCCGAGATGGTCGGCGTGCATTCCAATCCGCCGACGACCAGGGGTTGGTCGCTCAGCCGGCTGCGGCGAGCTAAGGAGAACTGAGCCAGAGACGACCTGGTCTGTCCACGATCCTCGTACGGTTCGACCTTGTTGATGTGAACTCGATTGGCTCGCAGGATGGTGATGCAGTGGTTGGCAGGATCGGCACCCTGTAGACGTGAACCCTGAAGCCAATCGCAGCTGGCGGCGCAGTGAACGTCATGAACGCACGGTGTACCTCCAGCTGTTGCTCGCGTGTCTGCCTGCCGTGTTTCGCCACGCCAAAGCCCTGGCGCGGTTGCCGACCATGCCCCGCTTCGCATCGCGCACGCGTCGCCGCGAGAGGGTGGCCGGAGTGGAGCAGCCGACTCTCTCCTCCGAGGGATCCCAGGAGGCGATACCCGGCCAAGAGAGTCTCCGGTCATCACAGTTGCTGACCGGTGCGCAGCCTCCGCAGCAGAGACCCACCTGGTTTCCCAATCTCGGTTAGATGCCTCGCCGGCGTGCCGCCCGGCGCTGGAGGAGCAAGCGGATCAGCTTGCGGATCAGGTAGGCCATGGCCGCACCCTAGTGCCCACCAGGGCTGACACCCGGGTCGGGACCGTCTTGTACCCTCTCTCCCCGATGGCAGCAGACCCCGTCTCTTCGTCGACGACGCCCGTCATCCGAGCGGTCCTCTTCGATCTGGGTGGGGTCCTCACCACCGGGCCGTTCGAGGGCTTTGCCCGCTACGAGCGTGAAGCAGGCCTGCCCGCCGGACTCATCCGGCAGATCAACTCGACCAACCCAGACACCAATGCTTGGGCCCGCTTCGAGCGGGGCGAGGTCGATCTGGCCGGGTTCTGCGAGCTGTTCGCAGCCGAGGGCCGTGCCCTCGGCCATGAGGTCGACCCGATGCGGGTGCTGGCCGCGATCCGCGGCGAGGTGCGCCCTGAGATGGTCGAGGCGGTCCGGTTTTGCCGCACCCGCTACAAGACGGCCGCGCTGACCAACAACTTCGCCCCCTCGGCCCAGGGACCCCCCCGGGAGGGGACCTCACAGTTCACCGAGCTGTTCGACGTGGTGATCGAGTCGAGCCGGGTCGGAGTCCGCAAGCCGGACCCCCGCTTCTACCGGATCGCCTGCGACGCGGTGGGCGTCGAACCGCACGAGGCGGTATTCCTCGATGACCTCGGTATCAATCTGAAGCCGGCCCGGGCCATGGGCATGCACACGATCAAGGTGGTAAACGGGCACCAGGCGGTGGCCGAGCTGTACGGGATTCTCGGGGTCGCTCCCGAGGGCTGGTCTCCCGAGTAGCGGCATCGCGAACCGGCCTGGCGGCTCGGTTCCGGACGGAGAGCGCAGTGGACGGACCACTGGACGACATCACGGTCATCGAGGTGGCCAACTGGGTGGCCGCGCCCAGCGCAACCGCGCTCATGGCCGACATGGGTGCCGCCGTGATCAAGATCGAACCACTGGGTGGCGACTCGATGCGCAACAAGCTCCGCCAACCCAGGTTCCCCGAGGGTCGTCGTGGGACCGACGTCGTCTTCCAGCTCGACAACCGGGGGAAGCGGTCGGTCGCACTCGATCTCGGGCACCAGCGCGGCGCCGCCATCGCACGGCGGCTGGTCGAGCAGGCCGACGTCTTGGTGACCAATCTCACCCCCGGACGACTCGAGCGCTACGGGCTCGGGCCCGAGCAGCTGTGCCAAGCCAACCCCCGGCTGGTCTACGGGCTGGTCACTGGCCAGGGCTCCTCGGGGCCTGAGCGGGACCGACTGGCGTTCGACGTGACCGCGTTCTTCGGGCGAGGCGGGGTGACCGGCCTGTTGGGAGAGCCCGGCGGCGACCCGGTGCAGCCCCGTCCAGGCCAGGGCGACCACCCCACCGGCCTGGCCCTGTTGTCGGCGATCCTCGCCGCGCTGCGGGTTCGTGACCGGACCGGTCAAGGCCAAGTGGTGGAGACCGCGCTCATGCGGGTCGGGACCTGGACGGTCGGGGTGGACATGGCAGCTGCCTTGGTCGACCATCGCCAGCCGAGCAAGCGGCGCCGCACCCAGCCGATCTCGCCGATGAACACCGTCTATCGGTGTTCGGACGGCGCGTGGCTGGTGCTGTCGGCCCACGACCAGGCGGCGTGGCCCCGGGTGTGTCGCGCCCTGGGGTTGGCGGAGTTGGCCGAGGACCCTCGGTTCGCCGATGCCACCGCCCGGTTCGCCCACGCCGAGGAGCTGGTCGGGATCCTCGACCGGCGGTTTGCCTCGGCGCCGTACGAGACCTGGGCACAGGCGCTCGAAGGCACTGGGGTCATTTTCGCCAAGGTGGCCGAGCTGCCTGAGGTGGCCAAGGACCCGCAAGCCCGGGCGATGGGGATGTTCGCCGAGCTCGAGCACCCAGACCTGGGCCGGTTCGAGACCTTGGCCGCTCCGTTCGCCTTCAGCCGCTCCGACGTGTCGGTCCGGGGGCTGGCCCCCGAGGTCGGCCAGCACACCGCCGAGGTGTTGGCCGGGATGCTCGGCATGGGCGATCAGGAGATCGCCGACCTGGTCCGGGCGCAAGTCGCGGCCGACCCCGGTCTGCCGGCCTGAAGGCTCCGGGCCTATGCCTCCGGCGCAGGGTCTGCCTCGCCGGCGTAGCGGGGCTCGCCGAAAAAGGCCACGATCCTGCCGATGAGGTCGGCCCAGCCCTCGCCGGGCGGCGCCGCCAGCCCGGCGGCCCGCTGTGCCATAAGGCCGAGGTGCACGGTGCGGATGAAGTACAAGAACGCGTCGGGGTCGATGTCCTGAGCCAGGGTCCCGTCCTCGTGGGCGGCCTCCAGCAGGGGCTCGGCGCGACGGCGGAAGATGCGGTGGGCCTCGGCCAGGGCCTGGGCAACCTCGGGCTCCCGGCGGGCGGCGACATAGGCCTCCAGTTGCATGGCCTCGGAGTCGCTGAGCGGCTCGGCCCGGAGGGCCCCAGCCACCAGCAGGTCGGCCACTCGGGCGACTCGCTCGACGTCGCTCGGCAGCCGAGCCGCCGAACGACTGCACACCGCCTCCCGCAGCAGCTCGTTCTTGGAAGCGAACCGCCCGTACACCGCGCCGGTCGACAGGCCGGCCTCCGCGACCACGTCCATGATGCGAGTCCCGGAGTACCCCTTGCGGGCGAAGACTCTGGCCGCCGCGTCGAGGAGGCGCTCTCGCAGGGGGTCAGGCTCGGTCGCGGGGTCCTGGGCTGCCTGGACCATTGGCCAAGACCCTAGTTCGGCTGAGGGTCCAGGGCAGGGTGGCGGCCCGCTGCGGAACCGGTGCCAACGCTCGGAGCGCGGTGCCCAGGGACCAGGCACGCAGGTGGCTGTCGAGGCGGTCGCCCTCGTTGATCCCCGAGCGGCAGAACCCCCGGGCCTGGGTGCCGCGTCCCGAGGCCATTGGCGGAGCGACGATCGGTGGGCGCAGGGTCCCGGGCTGTCCGACCAGCCGGTCGGTCAGTCGGCCAGTGCCTGGTAGACGAGGGAGCGCAGCTGCGCCCGGAACGGGTAGGCGGCCGACGGCATGAGCTGGGTCATGAAGACGACCGCCAGGTCCTCCTTGGGGTCGACCCAGAACGCGGTCGAGGCTGCCCCGCCCCAGTAGTACTCGCCGGCAGAGCCGACCATCGCGGTGGCCGCCGGCCCCATCCCGACCGCGAACCCGAGCCCGAAGCCCACGCCGCGAAACCCGGCCTCTCCGAAGCCGCCGACCGCGACCTGGGTCAGGTCGGCACCGCCGGGCAGGTGGTTGACCGTCATCAGCTCGAGGGTCTTGCGCCCGAGGATCCGGCGCCCCTCGAGCTCACCCCGGCCGACCAGCATGCGGCAGAAGGCGAGGTAGTCAGCGGTGGTCGACACCAGCCCGCCGGCTCCTGAAAGGTACGAGGGGCGGTGGCGGTAGGTGGAGGTCTGCGGGTCGTCGACCAGCCGGGGCGGCTCGCCAGGACGGCGCGAGTAGTTGGCAGCGAAGCGTTCCAGCTTCTCGTCGGGTACGAAGAAGCCGGTGTCGACCATCCCGAGCGGTTCGAAGATCTCCGTGGTCAGGTAGTCGTCGAACGGTCGGCCGGAGAGGACCTCCACCAGTCGGGCACAGACGTCGGTCGACAGCCCGTAGTTCCAGCGGGTGCCGGGTTGGAACTTGAGCGGGTGGCGGGAGAGGATCTCGCAGACCGACTCGAGCGTTGCCGAGGCCCCGGCCTCACGCCGCTCGGCCGCGAAGGCTCGGTCGATCGGGTGGGTGGACGCCATCGGGCTCGGCAGGCCGGTCATGTGGGTGAGGGCGTCGCGGACAGTCATCGGGGCCTCCGGCTCGACGGTCTCGATCGAGCCGTCGTCGCGCACCCTGCCCACCTTGAGGCCCTCCCAGGACGGGATGTAGCGGTGGACCGGGTCGGTGAGCAGGAAGGCTCCCTGCTCGTAGAGCTGCATCAGCGCGACCGAGGTGATGGGCTTGGTCATCGAGTAGATCCGCCAGATGGTGTCCTCGGTGACCGGCTTGGCGCGCTCGCGGTCCATGAGCCCGAGCGAGCGGTGGTAGGCGACGTGGTCGCCGCGCAGGACAGTGATCTGGCAGCCAGTGATCTTGCCCGGCCCGACGTAGCGGCGGTCGAAGTGTTCGGTGATGCGCTCGAGGCGGCCCTCGTCGAACCCCGCGCCCTCGGCGTCGATCTTCATGGCCCCCTCCTCGGCTCAGGTCCTGCGGCCACCCTATCTCTGGGCCGAACCCCGCTCCCCGAGGCCCCCGGGGGCGGCGGACCCAGCGGGCAGTCGGACCGATGCGGCCCGGTGCTCGTACCCGGGCAGCGGGGTCCGGTACAGGCAGCCGTCACAGTTCATCGAGACCGGCCCGCGTATGGCCTCGTCGTAGCGGGACCAGACCAGCTCCACGATCCGCTCGTCCACTCCGATGTGCTCGCCCACCGCCACCTCGACCTCGGGGTGAGCAGCGGCCCACGCTCGGGCGACCGTCCCAATGCGCTCGACCAACAGGCCGGTGCACAAGAAGTACGGGACGACGCCGATGCGCTGGGCCCCGAGCACCCGGCAGCGTTCCAGCGCCTCTGGCACCGAAGGGCGGGCCAGGGAGATGAACGCCGGCTCGACCATGCCGAGCGGCGGGGTCGGCCCGGGTTCTGGTGGTCCGCTCGCCCGGGTCGCCAACCCCCGGCCGTCGGCGAGCAGCCGAGCCGCCTTGACCAGGTCGCCGTTCGCATCGGGGTCGGTCGAGCCCCGCCCGACCACCACCACGGCGTCGGTCGGTCCCTCCGGCCACGACGTCGAGCCGGCCGAGTGGAAGCGCACCGCCCGGACTCGCGCCTCCACCGCGCTGAGGACGTTGGGGTGCAGGCCGAGGTCTCGGCCGTAGCTGAAGGAGACGGCAGGGTGGCGGGCCCGAGCCCGGGCCAGCGCCGCCGGACCGTCGTCTTTCAGGTGGCCGGCCCCCAGGAGCAGCAGGGGCACCGCGACCACCCGGGACGGCCCAGCCGCGACCAACTGGTCGATCGCCGAGTCCAGATCGGGCGGGACGAACTCGATGAACCCGGCCGACACCGGCACCCCCGGCCGTGCTCGCGCCACGGCGTCGGCAAAGGCGCTCAGCTCCTCGGCCCCGCGCGCCGAGCGGGTGCCGTGCCCAACCAGCAGCAGCGCCGGCGGCGCAGTCGGGCGCGGGGCAACAGCGGCTAGCCGGGCGAGGGCGTTCAGCATCGCGGCCCCCGCCGCCGCCCCGCCCCGCTCGCCGCGCAGCACCATCGCCGGGACGCCCCGGCGATGAGCCACCTCCAGCAGGGCTTCCTTGGCCTCGGCGGCCCCGACGTAGCCCACCGGGGTGCCGATCACCAGCGCCGGCCGCAGTGCGCCGGCATCGATCAGGCGGACCACCTCGACCAGGGCGCTGGGCGCGCAGCCGACCACGAACACTGCACCGTCGGGATGGGCGGCGGCTGCCCGGGCCATGGCCGCCGCCGAGCGGGTCGGGTGGGAGCCCGGATCGTCCACCTCGCCGAGCATGCAGTGCGCCTCGACCCCGCTCATCGCCACTCGGACCATTTCGACGTCGCAGACCACCGGGGCGCCGGCCGACAGGGCCGCCACCCCGGCCGCCACTGCCGGCTCCGGCACGCTCAGGTGCTCCACCAACGCCGGGTCGGCGGTGGCGTGGACGACCCGGGCCACCACCGCCCGAGGCCCCTCGGGCCACCCGGACAGGTCCACCCGTTCGGCCAGGAGCCGGTAGCTCTCGGCCTCGATGGGGTGGACGGCGCTCGGAGCAGGCTCGGCGCTCATGTCGCCCGCTCGCTGATCGCGTCGCGCGGGCAGACCTCGATGCACTCCAGGCATCCGGTGCAGCGCAGCTGGTCCACCACCGGCCGGGCCGGTGCTGGAACAAGCGCGCTCTGGGGGCAGGTGGCGATGCAGAGGCCGCAGGCGGTGCAGCGCGCGTCGATGACCAACCTCGGGTGCCTCGCTCCGGCAGGTGCTGGTGGGCTCACGGCACCGTCGGGTAGCCGCGCGGGGTGACCATACGGCCGGCGCGCACCCGGGTCTGCGACGAGCCGATCACGAGGCACGTGGTCATGTTGACCGCCGCGCAGTCCAGTTGGCCAAGCGTGGTCACCACCACCCGCTGGGCAGGCCGTCCGGCATCGGTCACCACCCCGACCGGCGTGCGCGGCGGCCGGTGCTCGAGCAAGAGGGATCGGGCCCGCTCGAGCTGCCAGGTCCTGGTGCGCGACCGGGGGTTGTACACCACCACGACCAGGTCGGCGCGAGCTGCCGCCTCCAGGCGGGCCTCGATCAGCTCCCACGGGGTGAGGAGGTCCGACAGACTGACGGTGAGGAAGTCGTGGCCGAGGGGCGCACCGAGGAGGGCGGCAGCGGCCAGCCCCGCGGTCACCCCCGGGACCACGACCACCTCGAGGTCTCCTGGGTCCGGGCCATCGAGCAGGTCGAGGACCGGCGAGGCCATCGCGTAGACGCCGGCGTCGCCGGAGCAGACCAGCGCGACCCGGCTCCCCTGGGCAGCCAGGTCGAGCGCCAGTCGGGCCCGCTCGACCTCGGCCCCGATGGGCAGGCGGTGCACCACCTGGGCTGGGGAGAGCAGGTCGGCGCACTGTTCGACATAGGAGTCGAGGCCCACCACCACGTGGGCGTGGCGGACCGCAGCCACCGCCTCGGGCGTCCGCTGGGCGGGCGTGCCGGGCCCCAGGCCCACGATGTGCAGCGACCCGACCGGCCGGGCCCGCCGGGCCACCGCCACGGTGGTCCGGGCGGCGGTGGTCTTGGGCACCACCAGCTGACTGCCGGCTCCCGCTGCCCGCAGGGCGGCCGCCTCGGCGACCGATCGGGTCCCGACGGCCGAGGCCACCACCGCGGAGGGGTTGGGGACGGCCACCGAGTCGAGGTCCTCGGCAGAGAAGGCGACCACCGGGAGCCCGAAGGCGGCGGCGACGGCCTCGATCGCCGGGTGGGCGCGCCGACGCTCGATGGTGGCCAGCGCCCCCAGGGCGTGGGGGGACAGCCCCGCCCGGCCGAGCGCTCCTTTGACCGCCGCGACCGCTTCGTCGCCCGGGGCGTCGGAGGTGGTACCGATCCCGACCACCAGCGAGCCGGGGCGCAGCAGGACCGTGGGCAGCCCGGTCTCAGCCGGTGGGGCGGCTCGGTCGGTCACCACGACCCGGGCCACCGGCGCAGGGCCTCCCAGGCGCGCTGCCAGCGGGCCGGGGAGCGGCCAGCCGAGCTCGTTGTCCAGCGCGACCGTGTGGCCGGCCAGCATCGCCGCGCCCACCCGGGCCGTGTCCCCCTCGGCGGTGAGCCCTGGGAGCTGGTCGAGGGCGGGCAGGGCCATCCGGTCGGTGGCGGTGGTCACCACCGGCTGGGCCCCCAGCAGCTGGGCGACCTCCGCTGCCAGTGCGTTGGCGCCGGCCTGGTGGCCCCCGACCACCGAGATGGCGAAGGTGCCGGCGTCGTCCACGCACACCACCGCCGGGTCGGTCGCCTTGTCGGCAAGCAGTGGCGCGAGCAGCCGCACCGTGGCCCCGAGGGCCAGCACGACGACGAACCCCTCGACGTCGTGCCAGCGCGCCGCGAGGTGGCGGGCCGGTTCCCCGTGGACGTGCTCGTAGGGCAGTCGCTCGGCCAGCTGGCGGCCGGCGTCGGTGACCGAGATGGTGAGGACCCGGGTCATCCGTCGCCTCCCGGGCCCCAGGCCACGAACACCGGGTTGCTGCCGACCAACCGCCAGGTCCCGTCGGGCAGGCGCTCGCCGCGGTCGGCTCGCAGCTGGACCACCGCGCCGAGCAGGCCCGCGGCCGCCAGGGCGCGGTCGACCGAGGCGAAGGAGGCCACGACTCGGCCCCCAGGGGCCAGTCGGGCGAGCACCGCCTCCAGCACGCCGATCCCCCCGCCCCCTACGAAAGCCCGGTCCGGGCGCGGCAGCGAGGAGAGCGCCTCGGGGGCGCGGCCGGGGACCACGTGGATCCTGACCCCGGCAGCGGCGGCATTGGCCCCGATGCGCTCGGCCGAGGCCGGGTCAGACTCCACCGCGAACACGGTGAGGCCTGGCGCGACCAGGGCGCACTCGATCCCGACGCTGCCGCTGCCGGCGCCGACGTCCCAGAGCACCCCTCGGTCCGGCAGGCACAGCTTCCCGAGGATCACGGCGCGCGTCTCGGCCTTGGTGATCATCCCCGGCCGGTGGAGGTAGGTGGCGTCGCTGCGCCCCCACGCGAGCACCCGGCGGTCGCTCTCGCTCCCGGCCGGCTGCCAACCGGTGAGCGGGAGGCGACCCGGGCCGAGCAGGACGACCACCGACAGGGGGTCGAACCGGCCGGCAGCCAGTTGGTCGAGGGTCAGCTCGCGTACCGCTTCGTCGGGGGAGCCGAGGCGGCTGCACACCGCCGCCAGGTCCACGGTGCAGCCTGCCTCGACCAGGGCCCGGCCCAGCGCCTCGGGGGGGTTGTCGGGAGCGGTCAGGACGGCGACGGTGGACCCGGTGCGGACCACCCGCACGGCGTCCTCCAGGGGCCGCCCGTGGGCCGAGACCACGGTGGCGTCGTCCCAGGGGAGGCCGAGCCGGGCGAAGGCGACCGCCACCGACGAGGGGGCAGGGAGCACTCGCAGCTGCCGGCGATCCACCGTTTTGAGGAGGGTGCGGACGATGCCGAAGAACCCCGGGTCGCCCGATGCCAGCACGCAGATCGGGCCGGTCCCAGCACTGAGCCGGGACCGCACCTGGGCCAGGAGCTCGGCCGTGTCCGCCCGGATCTCGAGGGTCTCGGGTGGCTGCGCCCACCCGTCCCACCGGGACACCAGGGCCAGGTGGCGCCGGCCACCGACGAGCACCCGTGCTGCTGCCAGCGCGGATTTGGCCTCGGGCGCCAGCAGCTCGAGCCGGTCGTCGGCCAAGCCGACCACGGTCACGGTGCCCGGAGACGGGCCCTGCTCAGGCACGGGCAACGACGGCGCTCCCCTCGAAGTCGACCATGAGCACGTCGATCGACAGCTGGTTGCGCACATGGGTCCGGCAGGTGGCCACGGCCAGCTGGCACAGTCGCTCGAGCGGCGCGAGCACCCCCGTGGCCAGGCACACCTCGAAGAAGTGGCGGGCGGTCGCGGTCTCGGTTGCCGCCGCCACCACCAGCTCGGGCGCCCCGCACTCGCGGGCGACCGCTTCGAGCAGCTCGGTGTCGACGGCGGTCCGGTGCCAGTGGGTCATCATCACGCCGGCCGCCAGCTTGGTGATCTTGCCCACCATCGCCACCACCGAGGCGCGGGCCATGCCGGCCGCCGCACACCGGCGCAGGGCGATCCCGGTGAAGTCGCCGACCTCGACGAAGCAGACCGGGTCGAGGCCGGCGAAGACGGCCATGGCCGCCTGCTCCGAGCGGGCTCCGGTCGAGAGCACCATGTGCCGCTCGCCCTGGGCCGCCGCCACGTCCACCTGCTGGACGACGCTCGCCCGGTAGGCAGCGGTCGAGAAGGGCCGGACGATGCCGGTGGTGCCGAGGATCGAGATGCCGCCGAGGATCCCGAGCCGCTCGTTGCTGGTCTTGGCGGCCATGGCCTCGCCGCCGGGCACCGAGAAGACCACCCGGACCGCTCGTCCCGGCACGCCGGGCCCGGCCAGCCCCGGCACCTCCCCCAGGGCCGCCAGGATCATGCGGCGGGGCACCGGGTTGATGGCGGGGGTGCCGACCGGCAACCCGAGCCCTGGTTTGGTGATGGTCCCGATGCCCGGCCCGGCCACCAGCTCGTGCTCCTGACCAGTCGCTCGCCAGTCGACCGTCGCGGTCATGTGCGCCCCGTCGGTGCAGTCCGGGTCGTCCCCGGCGTCCTTGACGACCACCGCGACGGCCGGCGGCCCCGACAGCGGGCCGGACTGCAGCACCGGGAAGCGGGCACGGGTCCCGCCAGGCAGCCCGACCTCGACGTCGTCGGGAACCCGGCCGGTGACCAGGCCGATCGCCGCCGCCTTGGCCGCGGCCGATGCGCAGGTACCGGTAGTCCAGCCGGTGCGCAGGCCTCGACGGCGGGCCGCAACCTCGGCCGAGAGCTCGGGCTCGTAGGGGTGGGTCTCGGGCTCAGTCACGTCGCGGCAGCCGTCCGGCCGGCCGCCCGGCCGTCGAGCCCGGGCGGGAACGCCGCCGACGCCCATGGGCGAAGGCGGGCGAGTACAGCTGGCTACGCGCTGCCGGCGCGCCCAGCGCGTCGCCCACCAGGACCAAGGTGGTGGTGGTGGCGCCGCTGGCTCGCAGATCCTCGGCCAGGCGCCCGAGGGAGGTGGTGATGACCCGTTCGTCGGGCCAGCTGGCTCGGACCACGATGGCGGCCGGCGTTTCGGAGCGGTACGCACTGGGCTCGGCCAGCAGCTCGCGCTGGAGAGCCTCAGGCTGGGCGGCCGAGAGGAACACCGCGAGCGTGCACCCGGTGGCGGCGAAGGCGGCCAGCCGCTCGCCGGCCGGCATGGAGGCGGCGGTGCGGGTGGCCAGGCGGCTCACGACCACGCTCTGGCTGACCCGGGGGATGGTGAGCTCGCGCCCTAGCGCGGCCGCAGCCGCAGCGAGCGAGGAGACCCCGGGGACGATCTCGAAGTTCCGCTGGTGCTCGACGCACCAGTCGATCTGCTCTTGGATCGCCCCATAAAGGGAGGGATCCCCCGAGTGCAGTCGGACGATGCACGAGCCCGGGTTGGCGTCGTAGACCGCGAGCACGTCCTCCAAGGTCATCCCAGCCGAGTCGTGCACGACCGCCCCGGGACGGGCGTGGGAGAGGACCGCCTCGGGGACCAAGGACGACGCCCACACGACGATGTCGGCAGCCCCGAGCCGCTCGGCGCCCCGCAGCGTGATCAGATCCGGGGCGCCCGGACCGGCGCCCACGAAGCTGATCCGGGGGGTCTGGGGGAGGCTCACCGGCCGGCGTCCCGGCCCCGGGGCGGCACCACCACCGTGACGAGGTACGAGGCCGGCCCGTCGCCGACTGCCGAGACCGGGCCCACTCGCTGGTCGTCGAGGCCGAGGCGCTCCCCGAACACCGCGCCCTCGAGCCGCCCGCTCGCCGCCAGCAGCTGTGCCACCTCGCCGATGTGGCGGCCGCCCTTGTAGATCACCACCGCCCGATCGGGGTCGGCCAGCGCCTCGGCGACCTGGTCGACACCGTCCAGCGCGGTGACCAGGGCGAGCGACTCGGTCCCGTCGAGCAGCACCGTGCCCGCGGTGGCGGCCAGCGCCTGGAAGGCGGTGATCCCCGGCACGGTCTCCACCTTCCCGTGCCATCCGAGCTCACCGAGTGCCCGGACCAGCGACGGGAAGGTGCTGTAGAGGTTGGGGTCCCCCAGCGTGACGAACGCCACGTGCTGGCCTCCTTCAAGCCAGGGGAGCAGGCGGGCTGCTGCCGCCCGGTGGGACGCGACCCGGGCCGCCTCGCCGTCGGTTGGGTCCGAGCTCATGTCGAACGGCAGCCGGTCCACCGCCAGGCCCGGGACGGCGGCGGTCACGATGGACTCGGCCCGCCCCGGACGTCCGAGCTCGGTCGTCGGGGCGACCACCCGGTCGGCCGCTCGCAGCACGGCGACCGCGCCCACGGTGACCAGCGCCGGGTCACCCGGCCCGACGCCGACGCCGGTCAGGGTGGCCGTGTCGGTGCCGCGGTGCTCCGCCATGGGCCTCAGGCTACGACGCCCGGTCCGAAGACGTTCACGCCCGAGGGACGCTCCCTTGGTCGGCCGACCAGAGCTGGGCGAGGGCGCCGCCGAGCGCGGCCAGCACGGTGGCCAGCACCGCGGTCTCGAGCCACAGCCGGCCGACCGGCGCGCTGAGCCGTTCGTGATGCGCGCTCCGACGGAGCACGTCCGCCGCCACCAGCACGACCGACGCGGCCGCTCCAACCACCGCGCCGTGCCACAGCGCGGCGGCGAACCGGGCGGCACGCTGCCCAGCGATCCCGCCGCCGAGGCAGAACCCGGCCGCCGCGACCAGCAGCGGGAGCACGAAGAGGTGGCTGGGCTGGTCGATCATCGGCCGGCCGTGCCAGTCCTCTTCGAGCGTCAGCGCCGGGACGCTCACGGCCAGGCAGGCGACCAGACCGAGCAGCCACCGACCCCGACCCAGCGCCCGCAAGGCCCGTCCCCGGGGATCTCGTGCCACCGGCCGGAGCCTACGGGGGGCGGGATCGACAGGTGCGGACCGCGCTGGCTCGGCGCCGGTGGCCGCTCACGCCGGTCGGGTCGCCCCGAGCGCCGACCACAGCGCCCCCGGCTCGCTGGCCCCGCCGACCAGGAGCTCCCGGGCCACGGTGCGGGCTGTGCTCCGTTGGTCTTCGTCGAGGTACTCGACCGGGGACGTGCCATCGACCCGGGCCAGGACCAGGCAGGCGGTTTGGGAGACCAGCTCGGCCGGGTCGATGGGCAGGACCGAGCGGGCCAGGTAGGTGCCGACGAAGGTGTCCGCGCACTGCTGGTAGGCGGAAGCCAGCTCCGGCCGGTGCACCGCCTTGCACGCCAGGTGGGCGACCAGGAAGGCGAGATCGAAGGTGGGGTCGCCCACGTGGGCAGTCTCCCAGTCGATGACCCACAGCCCAGCTGGGCCGAGCAGGACGTTCTTCGGGGAGAAGTCGCCGTGGACGAGGCAGGACGCCCGGTCCTGCAGCCGGCGCGCGACCGCCGCGATGGGTCCCGCCAGCTGGGGGTGGACGTGGGCCACCCGGTCGAAGAACGGGACGATCCGCAGCTCGACGAAGTTGGTCGCGTCGGTCAGCCGAGCGCAGCGACCAGGCTCGGCGAAGGTGGTCGAGTGCCACTCGGCCAACGCCTCGCCGAGCGACTGGGCGACCGCCGGCGACACGGTCCCGGCCAACAGGTCGGCCTTCCAGGTCCGGGTGCCCACCGGTGCGGCCGCCAGCGTCAGGACCAGCTGGTCGGGGTCCAGGTCGAGCAGCTCGGGCACGGTGGAGGGTCGGATGGATCGGGCCACGACCAGGGCCTCTGCCTCCCGGAGGGCCCGTGCGGGCGAGGCCACCCAGCGCTGCGCGACCCGCAGCCGCCCGAGGGGTCGCTTGACCACCACCCGGCGCTCGCCGTCGGTCACCAAGAGCACGTCGCACGAGACCCCGCCACCGAGGCGCTGCAGGTCGATCGGGGCTCGACCGGGGAGAACGCCCCGACGGACCAGGTGCTCGACCAGGTCCCGATCGGCCAGCGCCACGGGGCAACCCTACGACGCGTGCCCGACGGACGGGCCGGGCTGGGTAGTGTCGGGGCCCGCCAGGTCGTCCTGGCGAGCCTGGGAGGGTGGGTGAAGCTGGCAACAGTGCGCCTCGCAGGCCGGACCGCCGCGGTCCGGATCGACGAGGACCGCGCCGTCGAGATCGAGGGGGCGCCCGACGTGGGCACCTTGCTGTCCTCGGCGGACTGGCGGGACCGAGCGGCGCGGGCGGCCGGTCCGAGCCACGACCGAGCCACACTGGACTACGCACCACTCGTGCTGGGCCCGGACAAGATCGTGTGCGTCGGGCTGAACTACCGGAGCCACATCGCCGAGACCGGCCAGTCCGAGCCACAGTTCCCGACCCTGTTCGCCAAGTTCCGCTCGGCGCTGATCGGGGCGCACGACGACATCGTGCTCCCCGGGGCCGTGCGGCAGCCCGACTGGGAGGCCGAGTTGGCGGTGGTCATCGGCGCACCGGCCCGCCACGTGGGAGAGCGGGAGGCTCGCTCGGTCATCGCTGGCTTCAGCGTGGTGAACGACGTGACGGCGCGGGACTGGCAGCACCGCACCCTCCAGTGGTTGCAGGGCAAGACCTTCGAGCGCTCGACGCCCCTCGGGCCGTGGCTGGTGACCACCGACGAGGCCGACGGGGCCTCTGGCGCCATCCGCTGCACCGTGAACGGCCGACTGGTCCAGGACGCGGACATCTCGGATCTGGTGTTCGGCCCGGCTGCCCTGGTGTCGTACGTCTCGACGATCGTCACCATGCTGCCCGGCGACGTGATCGCGACCGGCACCCCGGCCGGGATCGGGGCCGCCCGGACGCCGCCGGAGTTCCTGGCCGATGGCGACGTGGTGACCACGTCGATCGAAGGAGTGGGGGAGTGCACCAACCGCTGCCGGCTGGGCTGAGCGCCCCAAGGCCTCGGGCCGGCTCGGGACGGATCGGCGGTCCGAGGTGAGCTCGGCCCCCCATGACGGTGGGGACCTCGGGCCACCCCGGGTGATCGAGGTGCGCGACGGGGTGTTCGCCTACGTGCAACCCGACGGGAGCTGGTGCATCAACAACACCGGCTTTTTGGTGGGTCGCACCCAGGTGGTGAGCATCGATGCGACCTCCACCGAGCGCCGGACCAGGGCACTGCTCGACGCGATCGCCTCGGTGAGCGCGCTCCCGGTGACCACCTTGGTCAACACCCACGCCCACCTGGATCACACCAACGGCAACTGTTTCTTCGGTCCGGTGGCCATCGTCGCCCACGAGCGGTGCCGGGCCGAGCTGCTCGAGGCGCCCCTGCCCACCGCCGGGCGGCCGCCGTTTCCCCAGGTCGACTGGGGCACCCTCGAGAAGGCGCCGCCGACGGTCACTTTCAGCGACACCCTGACCCTGTGGGTCGACGACCTTCGCTGCGAGCTGCGCTGGGTGGGCGAGCCTGCCCACACCACCAACGACATCACGGTCTGGCTGCCCGAGCGCTCGGTCCTGTTCGCCGGCGACCTGGTCTTCAACGGCGGGACGCCGTTCCACCTCGGCGGGTCCATCCCGGGGGCCCGGCGGGCACTGGAGTGGATCCGGGCCCTGGGACCCGAGGTGATCGTCCCCGGCCACGGCGACCCGTGCGGGGTGGAGGTGGTCGACGACCTGCTGGCCTACCTCGACCTGGTCTGGGAGCGCGCGATCGAGGGCCGGGCTGCCGGGATGGCCCCGCTCGACGTCGCCCGCCAGCTCGACTTGGGCGAGTTCGGTCGCTGGCTCGACCCCGAGCGCATCGTCGGGAACCTCCATCGGGCCTACGCCGAACTGGAGGGCGTCCCGCCCGGCGAGCCTCTCGGGACCGCGCCGCTGGCCGAGATGGTCGAGTACAACGGCGGGCGGCCGCTGCGCTGCCTGGCCTGAGGCCCGGGCGGCCTGCGGCGCCTGCGGGCGCGGGCCGGCGCGACCGGGCCGGTCACGATCCGGTCCCGGGCGGCGGGGGCGAGCCAGCGGCGGCGGACACGAACCGCTCGGCCGGCGCCGGGTCGGCGCCGAGGTGGAGGTGGAGGTAGGTCGCGAGCAGCCGAGGGGTTGCCCACCCTTCGAGCCGGGAGCCAGCCCGGCCGGCCAGCTCCATCGCCGCCCCGGGGGGTTCGACGCTCGAGTAGTGGTGCTCGTGGCCGGCCAGGGCCATACCCGCCGGTCCGATCGGGGTGTCGACCCGGAGGGTGGCGGTCCGGTACCCGAGGATGACCCGGGTCCCCATGGTGGCCTCGGCCGGGATGGCTCCGCACAGCCGGTGCCCGTCGAGCGTCCGGACCAGCCACAGGAGGCCGCCGCACTCGGCCCAGGTCACCAGGCCGGCGCCGATCCGGGCGGCGACATCGGCCCGCAGGGAGGCATTCGCCTCCAGCTGCTCGGCAAAGACCTCGGGGAAGCCGCCGCAGGCGTACAGGCCCTGGACGCCCGCCGGCAGGGCAGGGTCGGTGAGCGGGTCGAGGTCGACCAGCTCGGCGCCGGCCTCCTCCAGCCGCTCGAGGTTGTCCGGGTAGGCGAAGGAGAAGGCCCGGCCCGACACCACGGCGATCCGCACCGGCTGGGGTGCCACCGGCCGAGCCGCCGGGAGCGGGTGGGCCGCCAGCCGGGGCGCCCCGGCTGCGACCCGCTGGAGGGCCTCGAGGTCGACCGAGCGGCCCACGACCTCGGCCAGCCTGTCGAGCGACGCCCCGACTCGGTCCGGGTCCTCCACCACCGGCACCAGGCCGAGGTGGCGGTCCCGCCAGGACAAGGCCGGGTCGCGGCGGAGCGCCCCGAGGACCGGCACCGGGCCCTCGGCCAGCGCGCCCCGCAGGAGGGCCTCGTGGTAGTCGCTGCCGACCCGGTTCAAGATGACCCCGGCCAGCGGGCGGGACCACCGGGAGAGCAGGTGGTGGTGGTAGCCGTCGACCAGCGCCCGCACCGAGGAGCTCATGGCAGCCGCGTCGACCACGAGCACCGTTGGCGCGTCGAGGAGGTGGGCGACCTCGGCCGTGCTGGCGGTGGCCGAGGTCCCTGCCCCGTCGAACAGCCCCATGACTCCTTCCACCACCAGCAGGTCGGCGCCGGCCGCCGCCTTGGCCGCGATGGAGGCGATCGCGGCCGGCCCGCACAGGAAGCTGTCCAGGTTGCGCCCGGTCCGGCCGGTGGCCAGCCGGTGGTAGCCGGGGTCGATGAAGTCCGGCCCAACCTTGGCCGAGCCGACCGCAACCCCCCGGCGGCGCAGGGCTGCCATGAGGCCGGTGGCGACCGTGGTCTTGCCCACCCCCGAGTGGGTCCCGGCGACGACCAGTCGGGGGCCGAGGTCCTCGGTGCTCATCGGTCGCTCCGGTGGGCGAGGCTGCTCAGTACTCGATGCCCTTCTTGGCGCGAACGCCCCGGTCGTAGACGTGCTTCACCTTGCGCATCTCGGTCACGGTGTCGGCCAGCTCGACCAGCGCTGGGGCGGCATTGCGCCCGGTGACCACCACGTTGGTGTGGGCGGCCCGCTGCGCGATCCCCTGCACGACGTCGTCGGCCTCGACCCAGCCGTAGGTGATGGCGTAGGTCAGCTCGTCCAAGATGAGCAGGTCATAGTGGCCCGAGGCCAGCTTCTCCCGGGCGACCTGCCAGGCGTGGCGACCCTTGGCCGCCGTCTCGTCGAGGTCGGTCGACTCCCAGGTGAACCCGTCGCCCAGGGTGTGCCACTCGATGCCGAGGTGGTCGGCGAGCTTGCGTTCGCCGGTCTTCCACTTGCCGCCCTTCACGAACTGGATGACCGCCACTCGCCAGCCCCGGGCCCAGCCTCGGGCCATGACCCCGAAGGCAGCCGAGGACTTGCCTTTGCCGTCCCCGGTGTTGAGGAGCACGATCGACTGGTCGCGGGCCACGGCCGGTCACGCTACCCCCCGGCCGACACCGCGGCGCCACGCTACGCTCGCGGCGCGGCCCGGGGAATCCGGTGTAAGTCCGGGGCTGTCCCGCAACTGTCACCGCCTGCCGGCGGGAGCCAGGAACCCGGCCGCAGCCACCTCGGCCGGTGGCCGACGAGACGCGAGGACGTCGTTGAGCGCACAGATCACCCTGGTGCTCGGGGGAGCACGCTCGGGCAAGTCGGAACTGGCCGAGCAGTTCGCGGCCGGACTGGGCCCGGCGGTTGCCTACCTGGCCACCGGGGCGCCGCCCGGTGACGACCCCGAGTGGGCGCGCCGGATCGACCGCCATCGGGCCCGCCGGCCCCCGACCTGGACCACGGTGGAGGTCGGGCCCGGTGGCGACCTCGTGCAGGCGCTGCTCGACGCGCCCCAGCCGGTGCTGCTCGACTCGCTCGGGACCTGGGTTGCCGGCCTGCCCGGGTTCGGGCGGGACCAGGATCGCGCCGCCCTCTGCCAGGCGTTGGCCGAGCGGCGCTCAGCCGGCCGGTCCACGGTCGTGGTCTCCGAGGAGGTGGGCCTCGGGGTCCACCCGTCGAGCGATGCCGGTCGGCGCTTCCGGGACGCGCTCGGGGAACTCAACCGCCACGTGGCTCAGCTCGCCGACACCGTGCAGCTGGTGGTGGCTGGCCGGATGCTCTCGCTCGGGCCGGCGGTCCCGTGAGCGGGCCCCGTGCGGCGGTCGCCTTCCTCACCCCCCTCGGTGGCGCGGCGGCACCGAGGGGGTCGGCGCTCGGGTGGTTCCCCGCCGTGGGCGCGGCCATCGGCGCGCTCCTGGGGGTGCTGTGGTGGGGGGCCGGGCGCGCCTGGCCCCGCCCGGTGGCCGCAGCGGTGGTGGTGGCGGCGGACCTCGCCATCACCGGCCTGCTGCACGTCGACGGCCTGGTCGACTCGGCCGACGGCCTGCTCCCTCCGCTCGACCGGGCTCGCCGGCTCGCAGTGATGGCCGAGCCGCAGGTCGGCGCGTTCGGCGTGGTGTGTGCCGCGGCCGTCCTTGTGCTCCGGTTTGCCGCCCTGGACGTGATCGCGCCCTCGGTCCTGCTGCTGGCCGGCCTGTGGTGCGGGTCGCGGACGGTCATGGCGGTGGTGCCCGCGCTGGTGCCCTACGCCCGGGCCGAGACCGGTGGGCTGGCGAGCGCCTTCGTGGGCGCGGGCCGCGCCCCGGCGGTGGTCGCCGGGGCGAGCGGGGTGCTGGGGCTGGTGACGCTTACCGCCCTGTGGCGTCCGGTGGCCGGGCTGGTCGCGGCAGCGGCCGGGCTGGTCGCGGCGACCGGGGTGGTGTGGCTGGGCCGGCGGCGGCTGGGTGGCTACACCGGCGACGTCCTCGGCGCGGCCGGGGTCCTGTTCGAGACGGTGGCGCTGGTGGCGGCGGCGGCCCGATGGTAGGGGGACGGGCCGGCCCGGTCGCGTTGGGGTTGGCGGTCGACCGGCTGTTGGGCGAGCCGCCGGCCCAGCTCCACCCGGTGGCGGCCTTCGGCCGTGCCATGAGCCGGCTCGAGGGGGTGCTGTGGGCCGACCGCCGGTCGGCCGGCTGCGGCTACGTTGCGATCGGGGTCGGCGGGGCCCTCCTGTGCGGGGCCCTCGCCCAGCGAGTGTTGGGTCGGCGGTCGGCCCTGTCGGTCGCGGTCGCGCTGTGCAGCGCGGCCAGGGCCCTGGCGGCCGAGGCCGCGACGGTGGAACAGGCCCTCCTCGACGGCGACCTGGAGGCCGCCCGGCGCGCCCTGCCTGCCCTGGTCGGGCGGGACGTGGCCGGATTGGACGAGCACGGCGTGGCCCGGGCGGTCATCGAATCGCTGGCCGAGAACCTCTCCGACGCGGTGGTCGGCACCGTCTGGTGGGCCCTGGTGGCCGGGGCTCCGGGCGCGCTCGGGCACCGGGCGGCCAACACGCTCGACGCGATGGTCGGCCACCGCTGCCCCCGCTACCGACGCTTCGGGTGGGGCGCGGCCCGCCTGGACGACGCCGTCGGGTGGGTGCCGGCCAGGCTGAGCGCCCTCCTGGTCGGCGTGGCCAAGCCGAGCCGGGCCGGTGCCGTCTGGCGGGTGTGGCACGGCGAGGCCACCGCCCACCCCTCTCCCAATGCCGGGGTGGCCGAGGGCGCCTTTGCCGCCGCCCTCGGGGTCTCGCTCGGGGGACCGACCAGCTATGGCGGCCGAGAGGATCCGAGGCCGGTGCTGGGGGACGGCGGCCCGCCGGGGCCCCCCGACGTGCGGCGAGCCCTCGACCTGTTCGCTCGGGCCGTCACGGTCCTGCAGCTCGGCGTGGCCGGTCTATGGCTGGGCTCGAGGGTTCTGCTCCGGCGCCGCCGCCCCACGGGCCGGTCGGGGGTCGGCCGGTGACCCTCGAGCCGCCAGGCGAGCACGGAGGCGACGGCCGGCTGGTGGCCCGGTCCCTGGGCGTCGAGGGACGAGCGATCCTCGATCTGTCGGTGAGCCTCAACCCGTTCGCCCCCCAGGTGGCCGAACTGGCCGCTCGGCACCTGGCCGACGCCGTGGGCCGCTATCCCGACCGACTGGACCGCGCCCGCGCCACCACCGCGTTGGCCCGGGCGCTCGAGGTGGAGGAGGACCGGGTGCTTTTGACCAACGGGGGCGCCGAGGCGATCGCCCTGGTGGCGGCCGAACTCGGCCGGGGCTGGGTCGAGGGTCCGGAGTTCTCGCTCTACGCCCGCCACCTGGGCGCGCTCGATCCCGAGGGCCCCCGCTTCCGATCCGACCCGCACAACCCGACCGGCCGGCTGGCCGCCTCGACCGAGCAGGCCGCGGTGTGGGACGAGGCGTTCTACCCGCTGGCCACCGGGCGCTGGCGCGCGCCCGGTCGGCCCGAGTCGGTGGTCGTGGGTTCGGTGACCAAGGTCCTGGCTTGCCCGGGCCTGCGGCTGGGCTACGTCGTCGTCCCGGCCGACGGCGGGGCTGCCCTGGGCACCCCAGGGCTCAAGGAGCGCCTGGAGCGGCGGCAGCCGGCGTGGTCGGTGTGGCCGCTCGCGCTGGTGTGCCTGCCCGAGCTGCTGGAGCGGGCGGACGTCGGGCAGTGGGCGAGCCTGGTGGCTCGGGCCCGCACCGAGCTGGTTGGCGTGCTCCGGCGCCATGGCTACGCCCCGCTGCCCTCGGACGCCAACTTCGTGCTGGTCCCCCGAGCCGCTGGCCTGCGAGCTGCCTTGGCCCGCCAGCGGGTGGTGGTGCGGGACTGCACGTCCTTTGGCCTGGCCGACCACGTCCGGATCGCGGTGCCCGACGAGGCCGGCCTGGAACGGCTCGACCGGGCGCTGGCCGCCTGCGGCGACCGGTGCCCGCCGGGCGAGCAGCGGTGAGGCCCTTCGGTCTGCAGGGCGCGGTGATGGTCTGTGGGACCGCGTCGAACTCGGGAAAGAGCCTGCTCGTGGCAGGGCTGTGCCGCCTGCTGGCCCGCCAGGGGGTGGCCGTGGCCCCGTTCAAGGGTCAGAACATGTCGCTCAACTCCGTGGTGACCGTGGAGGGGGCCGAGATCGGCCGAGCCCAAGGGGCCCAAGCCGAGGCGGCCGGGGTGGAGCCGGAGGTGGCGATGAACCCCATCCTGCTCAAGCCGACCTCGGACCGAAGGAGCCAGGTGGTGGTCATGGGTCGGCCCTGGCGGGTGCTCGACGCCGCCCAGTACCACGCCGCCAAGGCACAGCTCCGGGGGGTCGTCCTGGACGCGCTGGCCGCGTTGCGGGAGCGCTTCGAGGTGGTCGTCCTCGAAGGGGCCGGGAGCCCGGCCGAGATCAACCTGCTCGACCACGACCTGGTGAACCTGGGGCTGGCGGCGGCCGCCGGGGTCCCCGCGGTCCTGGTCGGCGACATCGACCGAGGCGGCGTCTTCGCCCACCTGTTCGGCACGGTGGCGCTGCTGCCAGCGCCGCTGCGGGCCCGGGTTCGAGGATTTGTGATCAACAAGCTCCGGGGCGATCCGGCGCTGCTGGCCGACGCGCCCGCCGAGCTGGCCCGGCGCCTGCGGATCGCCGCCCTGGGGGTGGTGCCATGGTTGGAGGGGGTGGCGGTCGATGCGGAGGACTCGCTCGCGCTGCCCACCGTCGGCGAGTGGGCCGGTCCCGGGCACGAGAGCGCCGACGCCTTGGATGTGGCGGTGGTCCGGCTGCCGCGCATCTCCAACTTCACCGATCTGGACGCCTTGGCCGCCGAGCCCCAGGTCGCCCTGCGCTGGGTCGGGCATCCGGCCGAGCTCGGTTCCCCGGACCTGGTGGTGCTGCCGGGGACCAAGGCGACGGTGGCTGACCTGAGCTGGCTGCGGGCCCGCCGGCTCGATGCCGCGCTGGTGGGGGCGCTGGCCTCGGGCTCGCCCCCGGCGGTATTGGGGATCTGCGGAGGCTTCCAGATGCTCGGGCGCCAGATCGAGGACCCGCTGGGAGTGGAGGCCGAACCAGGGTCGGTCGAGGGGCTGGGCCTCCTCGACGTGGTGACCACGTTCGAGGCGGACAAGCGGACCCTCCGGCGGGCCGGCCTCGAGCTGGGGAGCGGGTTGGCGGTGGCCGGCTACGAGATCCACCACGGGGTGCCACGTCCATCGGCCGAGCCAGCCTGGTTCGAGCTGGCCGACGGCATCGGGGGGACCGAGGCCGAAGGGGTGGCCGACCCTGGCCGGGCGGTCTACGGGACCAGTCTCCACGGGGTGCTCGAGAACGACGCCTTCCGGGCTCGGTGGCTGGCCTCGGTGGCGGCCCGGCGAGGCAAGCCGTTCTCGCCCAGCCCGGTGCCGTTCGCCGAGGTGCGCCGGCGCCGCGTCGACGCGGTGGCGGACGCCTGCGAGGTCCACCTCGACCTCGGGGCGCTCTGGGCCATCGTGGCCGAGGGAGCCCGTCGGTGATCCTCTTCGTCACCAACGTCGACACGGACCTGCTCTGCCTGCGGACCCTGGCCGAGCGGCTGGCGGAGGAGCTCGGACCGTTGCGGGCGGCCCACCCGGGCCGGCTCGAGGGCCTGCCTGCGGTGGACGGCGCCACCTTGGTGGTGGTGCGGCTCCTCGGGGGCCGGCGGGCCTGGGGCCACTTCGACCAGCTCCAGGCGGCGTGCGCCCGGGCGGGGGTGCCGCTGGTGGCCTTTGGTGGCGAGGCGGTGGTCGACCACGAGCTGGCCGAGGCGTCGTCGGCTCCGCTGCCCACCGTGCTGGCTGCGTTCGAGTACCTGGTCCAGGGAGGGGAGAGGAACCTCGAGCAGCTGCTGCGGTTCCTCTCCGACCAGCTGCTCGGGACCGCGCTCGGGGCCGAGCCGCCGAGGTTGGTCCCCGAGTGCGGCGTCTACCTCGACCGCCGCCGGGGCGGTGATCGGCCGGTGGTGGGCGTCGTCTTCTACCGGGCCCACCTGGTGGCCGGGAACACCCGGTTCGTCGACGAGCTCTGCGACGCGCTCGAGGCCGCCGGCGCCGACCCGGTGGCGGTGTTCGCGTACTCCCTCCGTGGCGTCCCGGGCGGTGGCGAGCCGGGCGCGGTGGGCCTGCTGCGGGCGGCCGGGGCCGAGGTGGTGGTGACCACGGTCCTCGGGGCCGGGGCGATGGTCGAGGCGCTCGAGGCCTGGGATCCGGGCGCGCTCGCGACCCTCGACGTGCCGGTGGTCCAGGCGATCTGCGCCACCACCAGCGCCGAGGGGTGGCGCGGGGCTCCCGGTGGCCTGGCCCCGCTCGACGTGGCCATGTCGGTCGCCATCCCGGAGTTCGACGGTCGGATCGTCTCGGTGCCCTTCTCGTTCAAAGAGGAGGTCGACGAGGGTGCCGACCTGGGGTCGGCGGTCAGCGCCTACCGCACCCTCCCCGACCGCCTCGAGCGGGTGGCCGGCCTTGCGGTCGCGCTCGGCCGGCTGCGGCGGGTTCCGCTCCGCGAGCGCCGAGTAGCCCTCGTGCTCTCGGCCTACCCCACCAAGCGCGCCCGGCTGGGCAACGCAGTCGGCCTGGACACGCCGTCGTCGGTGCTCGCCCTCCTCGAGGCCATGGAGGCTGCTGGCTACCGGGTGGACGGGCCGCGGGGAGACCCCGATGTGCTCATGGCCGAGCTGGCCGACGGCTTGGTCTACGGGCCCGAGCCAGCGCCCCCAGGAGCGGCGGTCGGCCGCCTCCCCGTGGCCCGCTACCGCGCCTGGTACGAGGGGCTGGCCGAGGACGCGAGGGTGGCCATCGAGGCCCAGTGGGGTCCGCCGCCCGGGACCGTGTCGGTCGAGGGCGCCACGGCGGGCGAGGGAGCCTTCGTGTTCTCGGGCCGCCGCTTTGGCAACGTGGTGGTGGTGGTCCAGCCACCGCGGGGGTTCGGGGAGGATCCGGTCGCCATCTACCACTCGCCGGTGCTGCCCCCGACCCACCACTACCTCGCCTTCTACCGGTGGCTGGCCGAGGAGTTCGGCGCCCATGCGGTGGTCCACGTGGGCAAGCACGGCACCTTGGAGTGGCTGCCGGGCAAGGGCGTGGGGCTGTCGTCCTCCTGCTATCCCGACCTGGCCCTGGGAGCTCTCCCGCTCGTCTACCCGTTCGTGGTGAACGACCCCGGCGAGGGGACCCAGGCCAAGCGGCGCGCCCACGCGGTCATCGTCGACCACCTGGTGCCGCCGCTCACCAGGGCCGGCACCTACGACGACCTGGCCCGGCTGGAAGACCTGCTCGACCAGCACGCCCAGCTCGCCTCGCTCGACCCGGCCAAGCTGCCAGCAGTGCGAGCGCAGGTGTGGGAGGCCCTGGTGGCGGCGGAGATCCACCGCGACCTGGGCCTGGAGGCCAGCAGGGACGGCCGGGACTTCGACGATCCGGCCTTCGACGACCTCTTGGTGGAGGTCGACGGCTACCTCTGCGAGCTGAAGGACGCCCAGATTCGCGGTGGGCTGCACGTCCTGGGTCGTCCGCCCACCGGTCGCGAGCTGCTCGAGCTGGTGGCGGCGGTCACCCGCCTGCCCCAGGGCCCGATGCCCTCGCTGCGGGCCGAGGCCGCCCGGGCCCTCGGCCTGGCACCCGACGGCTGGTCCCGCCAGCAGACTGACCAGGTGGAGGCCCAGTGCCTGGCCTGGCTGGAGGCGTGCCAGCGCCACCGCTGGGAGCTGGACGCGGCTCGCTGCGAGGGAGTGCCAGACCTCCCGGTGCTTCGGTGGGCGTGCTCGCGCCTGGTTCCCGCCATCGAGCAGACCACCGGGGAGCTGGACGCGGTGCTGGCGGCCCTCTCGGGGCGCTTCGTCGCCCCCGGGCCGAGCGGCGCCCCCAGCCGGGGGGCCGCCAACGTGCTGCCGACCGGCCGGAACTTCTACGCGCTCGACCCCCGGGCGGTGCCGTCCCGACTGGCCTGGGACGTCGGCTGGGCCCTGGCGGCCGGGGTGGTGGCCCGCCACCTGGCCGACGAGGGCCGCTATCCGCGCACCGTCGGTCTGGTGATCTGGGGGACGAGCGCCATGCGGACCGGCGGGGACGACGTGGCCGAGGTCCTGGCGCTGCTCGGGGTCCGGCCGCGCTGGTCCGAGGACAGCGGGCGGGTGGAGGGCCTGGAGCTGATCGACGCGGCCGAGCTGGGCCGGCCCCGGGTCGACGTCACGGTGCGGGTGTCGGGGTTCTTCCGGGACGCGTTCCCTCAGGTGCTCGACCTGCTGGACCAGGCGGTGGGGTTGGCCGCGGCCGCCCAGGACCCCTGGGAGAACCCGGTGGCCTCGGCTCGGGGCGAACCCCGGGTGTACGGGCCGCCGCCCGGTGCCTACGGGTCCGGCATCCTCCCGTTGCTCGAGTCGGGCCGATGGGAGACCGACGCCGACCTGGCGTCGGTCTACGTGGCCTGGGGCGGCTGGGCCTACGGGGCCGGCGGCGCGGCCCGGCCGGCCCAGGAGGCCTTCGCCCGGCGGCTGGGGGCCATCGAGGTCGCGCTCAAGAACCAGGACAACCGGGAGCACGACATCTTCGACTCCGACGACTACCTCCAGGACCACGGGGGCATGGTGGCGGCGGCCCGGGCACTGTCCGGGCGGGCCCCGGCGGCGCTGTTCGGCGACTCCTCCGACCCCGCGCGACCCCGGGTGCGCTCCTTGGCCGAGGAGGCGGCCCGGGTGGTTCGGACCCGGGTGCTCAACCCGAAGTGGCTGGCCGCGATGGAGCGCCACGGCTACAAGGGGGCGTTCGAGATGGCGGCGACCGTTGACTACCTCTTCGGCTACGACGCCACCGCCGGGGTGGTGGAGGACTGGATGTACGAACGGGTGACGCAGGCCTACGTGGCCGACCCGGCCCGGCGGGCCTTCTTCGCCCGGGCGAACCCGTGGGCACTGCGGGCGATCGCCGAGCGGCTCCTCGAGGCAGCCGAGCGGGGGCTGTGGCGGCCCACCGACCAGTCCCTGGCCACCCTGCGGGCAGCGGTGCTTGAGGGCGAGGGTTGGGAGGAGCAGCGGTGAGTCCCTTTGGCCCGCCAGCTCCGGTGTTCCCGATGTCGGCCCTGGTCGGGCTGGATGACCTGGTCACCGCCCTGGTGCTGGTGGCCGTGGACCCGGCCATCGGCGGGCTGCTGGTCCGCGGGGACAAGGGCTCGGCCAAGACCACGGCTGCCCGCGCCCTGGCGTCCCTGCTCCCGGGGGGCGCGCCCTTCGTCGAGCTGCCACTGGGCGCGACCGAGGACCGGGTGGTGGGGTCGGTGGACGTGGCCGCGGTGCTGGCGCAAGGCGAGCACCGGCTCCAGCCCGGGCTGCTGGCGGCGGCCGACGGTGGGGTCCTCTACGTCGACGAGGTCAACCTCCTTCCCGATCACCTGGTCGACGTCCTCCTCGACGCCGCCGCCACCGGGGTCAGCCGGGTCGAGCGGGACGGGATCTCGGTCGTCCAGGCGAGCCGGTTCGTGCTGGTGGGGTCGATGAACCCGGAGGAGGGCGAGCTCCGCCCGCAGCTGCTGGACCGTTTCGGGCTGTCGGTCGCCGTCCGCGCCCCCGAGGACCCCGGGCAGCGAGCCGAAGCGGTTCGCCGGCGGCTGGCGTTCGACGCCGACCCCCAGGGCTTCGTGGCCCGCTGGGCGGCGGCCGAGGCCGAGCTGGCGGCCCGACTGCGCGCTGCTCGGCCGGTGCCGCTCGAGCCAGGCGTCGACGAAGCGGTGGCCGAGCTCTGCGTGGCGGCGGGGGCCGAGGGGCTGCGGGCCGACCTGGTGATCTGCCGGGCGGCCGCCGCCCTGGGCGGCTGGCGGGGGCGGGCCAGTGCCGGCCTGGACGAGGTGGCGGTGGTGGCGCCGCTGGCCCTCTCGCACCGCCGCCGCCAACCGTTCGGCGCCGGGCCGCCCGACCCGGCCGACCTCGACCGCCTGGTCGAGCAGACGGTCGGCCGGACCTTCGGATCGGCCTCGACCGGCCCCGCTCCGCCGTCGGGGCCCGAGCGCACCGCCGCCCCCGACACCGAGGCGCCGGGCGCTGGCGGCGGGGGGGAGGGGCCGGCGCTGGCCGAGCGGGAGCCGAGCCAGCCCCCGGCCATCGCCGGGCTGCTCGAGCCCGGCCGGGACCGAGGCGGCGGCCGGCCGGGCCGGCGGCCCTCCCCGCGGGACGATCGGGCGGCGCCCGGGCGGGTGGTGGGGTCCGACCGGCTGGGCGCGGGCCAGCCGGGCAGCCTGGCGGTCGGGGCGACCGTGCTCGCGGCGGCGGCGCGGGCCCCGGCGCCGGTGCGGGTCGAGCCCGACGACCTCCGGGTGGCCCGTCGGGACGCCCGGGCCGGCCGGGTGCTGGTGCTGGCGGTGGACGCCTCCGGCTCGATGGGCGCGCCGGAGCGGCTGGCGGCGGCCCGAGGGGCGGTGCTGGCCCTGGTGGCCGACGCCTACCAGCGCCGGGACCAGGTGGCGGTGGTCGCCTACCGCGGCGAGGGGGCCCAGGTGGCCCTCCGGCCGACCTCGAGCAGCGAGGTCGCGCTGGCCCGGCTGGCCGAGGTGACCACCGGCGGACGGACGCCCCTGGCCGCCGGGATCGACGCGGCGTGCGAGCTGGCCCTCGAGCAGCGGCGCCGGGGTGGACGGGCAGTGGTGGTGGTGGTGACCGACGGCCGGGCCACCTGGGCCAGCGACGGCGACCCGGTCGAGGCGGCTCGCCGGGCGGCAGCGCGGTGCCGGGCCAGCGGGCTGGAGGCGGTGCTGGTGGACTGCGAGGGCGGTCGGGGGAGGCTCGGCCTGGCCCGGGCGCTGGCCGAGGCGATGGGCGCCCGCTACGTGGCGATCGGGCCGCTCAGCGGCACCGACGACGGCCCCCGGCTGGCCCGAGCGATCGAGGGCGCGCTGGGCTGAGGCCTGGCTCAGGCGCCGAGCGCGTGGGCCCCCCCGTCGACGTGGAGCAGTTCGCCGGTGGTCATCGGGAACCAGTCGGAGAACAGGGCCACGCACGCCTTGGCCACCGCGGTGGTGTCGTGGACGTCCCAGCCCAGCGGTGCCCGCTCCTTCCAGGTCTGCTCGAAGGTCCCGAAACCGGGGATGGACTTGGCGGCCACGGTGCGCACCGGCCCGGCGGCGACCAGGTTGACCCGGATCCCCTTGGGGCCGAGGTCCCGGGCCAGGTAGCGGGCGAGGGACTCGAGCCCGGCCTTGGCCACGCCCATCCAGTCGTAGACCGGCCAGGCCACGGTGGCGTCGAAGTCGAGCCCGACCACCGAGGCACCGCCGGCCCGGCCTGCGGCCTCGAGCAGCGGGCCGAAGTGCTCGACCAGGGCCTTCAAGGAGTAGGTGGAGACGTGCAGGGCGGTGGAGACCTGGTCCCAGCCGGCGCCGAACATCCCTCGGCCGAGCGCCTCGGGCGGGGCGTAGGCGATCGCGTGCAGCAGGCCGTCCAGGCGGTCCCAGTGCTGGCCGAGGCGGGATGCGGCCGCCTGGAGCTGGTCGGGGACGGTGACGTCGGCCTCCAGGACCTCGGGGGTGGACGGCAGCCGCCGGGCCACCCGCTCGGTCAGCCGCAGGCCGCGCCCGGCGCCGGTGAGGACGACCTCGGCCCCCTCTTCGATGGCCAGGCGGGCCACCCCGAAGGCCAGGGACTCTTCGGTCAGGACGCCGGTGACGAGGATCCGCTTGCCCGCCAGGATGGCCATCGGCGCATGGTACCCGGGCACCGGAGAACCCACCCTGGCAGCCACCGGGGCGACTGGCGTCGGTGTGACAGGGTATGGCCATGCACGTCGGCATCCTCGGCGGGACCGGCCCGGCGGGCCGGGGGCTGGGTGCCCGCCTGGCCGCGGCCGGGATCGAGGTCACCCTGGGGTCCCGGGAGCGGGCCCGGGCCGAGGCGGCAGCCGCCGAGCTGGTCGCGGCCTGGCCCGACCGGGGGCTTCGAGTGAGCGGCCACGAGAATGCCGGTGCCGCCGCCGCTGAGCTGGTGGTGCTGGCCACCCCGTTCGAGGGTGCGCTCGCCACGGTGGCGCCGCTGCGCCGGGCTCTGGCCGACAAGGTGGTGGTATCGATGGTGTCGGCGCTGGTGCGGGTGGGCCGAGAGATCCAGGCGGTGTCCCTGCCCAGGGGCTCGGTGGCGGCAACCGTCGCCGCCGCCCTCCCGTCGGCCCGGGTGGCGGCGGCGTTCCACCACCTCCCGGCCGAGGACCTGGGGGCGCTGGAGGAGCGGCTGGTGGCCGATGTGCTGGTCTGCGCCGACGATGCCGAGGCGAAGGAGGTGACCATGGGGCTGATCGAGCGGGTCGACGGCCTGCGGGCCCTCGACGCCGGCCGGCTCTCCCAGGCGGGCCCGATCGAGGCCTTCACCGCGGTGTGCATCGCGCTGAACGTGCGCTACAAGGCGCGCACGTACCTGCGGGTGGGTGGCCTGTGACCATGCGGCTGTTCGACACCGCCCGGGGGGAGGTGGTGGCGTTCACGCCCCCGCCCACGGTCACCATGTACTGCTGCGGGATCACCCCCTACGACTCGGCCCATCTCGGGCACGCCGCGGTGTACCTGACCTTCGACGTGCTCCAGCGTCGGCTTCGCGACCTCGGGCACGAGACCCGGTGCGTGCGCAACGTGACCGACGTCGATGACGACATCCTCAACAAGGCGAGGGAGCTCGGCGTCTACTACCTCGACCTGGCGGCCGAGGAGATGGCTCGGTTCGACGCGGACATGTCGGCCCTGGGCCTGCTCCCGGTGCATGCCGAACCCCGGGCCACCTCGGCCATCCCCGAGATCCTCTCGCTCATCGACGCCGCCCTCAGGACCGGCCACGCGTACCAGTCCGGCGGCTCGGTCTACTTCGACGTCTCGTCGTTCCCCTTCTTCGGCCGCTTGAGCCGGCTGGAGCGGCCCGAGATGCTGCGGCTGGCGGCCGAGCACGGCGGGCGCCCCGACGACCCCAACAAGCGCGACCCGCTCGACTTCGTCTTGTGGCAGCCCTCGCTGCCTGACGAGCCGTCCTGGGAGTCGCGGTGGGGTCCGGGTCGGCCGGGGTGGCACATCGAGTGCTCGGCGCTGGCCCGACGCGAGCTCGGCGACACCATCGACGTGCACGGGGGCGGGCGCGACCTGGTCTTCCCCCACCACGAGTGCGAGGTCGCGCAGTGCGAGGCGGTGACCGGCCAGCCGTTCGTCCGCCACTGGGTCCATGTCGGCCTGGTCGAGCTGGACGGGACCAAGATGTCCAAGTCCCTGGGCAACCTGGTCTTCGTGGGCGACCTGCTGAAAGAGTTCGAGCCGATGGCGGTCCGCCTGGCCCTCCTCGGCCACCACTACCGAAGGGACTGGGAGTGGCACCGGGCCGACGCCGAGGCCGCGACCGCCCGCCTCGAGCGGTGGCGGGCCGCCCCTCGTGGTCCCGGCCCGGCCGCGCTGGCCGCGGTGCGTGAGCGGCTCGACGACGATCTGGACACCCCGGGGGCACTGGCCGACCTTGATCGCTTGGCTGCGGCTGGCCAGCCGGTGCACGAGGGGGCGGCCCTGCTTGGGGTGGCGCTGTAGCCGACGGCCGCCCGGTCCGTGGCACCGCAGCTTGTAACCTCGGCCAGACGCGACCGTGGGCCTGCTCGAGCCCGCCGTGCGGCCATCAGACTGCTGCGATGCCCCCCACCGTGACCATCCGACTCCCCGACGGCCAGTCGGCGCAGCTGGCTGCCGGCTCGACCGCGGCCGAGCTGGCGGCGCTCGAGGCAAGCCGGCGCGCGCCGGCGGTGGCGGCGGTGGTGAACGGGGCCATGGTCGATTTGGCCACCGTGCTGGCCGACGGGGACGAGGTTCGGCTGCTGAGCGCCGACAGCCCAGAGGGACGAGAGGTCCTGCGTCACTCCACCGCCCACGTGCTGGCCCAAGCGGTGCTCCGGCTGTGGCCTGGCGCTCACTACGCCATCGGACCGGCGATCGAGGACGGCTTCTACTACGACTTCGAGCTGCCCGGCGGGGCTCGGTTCAGCCAGGACGATCTGGCCCGGATCGAGGCCACGATGCGAGCGATCGTGGCCGAGGACCAGCCGTTCGTGCGCGCCGAATACCCGGTCGACGCCGCCCTCGAGCTGTTCGCGGACCAGCCGTTCAAGAAGGAGATCATCGAGGCGGTGCGGGCGGGTGCCGACGAGCACGACGCAGCTGCGGTGTCGACCTCCGGCCCGACGGTGTCGGTCTACGCCAACGGCGACGGCTTCGTCGACCTGTGCCGTGGCCCGCACGTCCCGTCGACCGGGCGGCTCGGGCACTTCCGCCTGACCAAGGTGGCCGGCGCGTACTGGCGTGGCGACGAGCGGCGCCCCCAGCTCCAGCGGATCTACGGCACCGCGTTCGAATCGGCCGACGCACTGGCCGAGCATCTGCACCGCCTGGAGGAGGCCGAGCGCCGGGACCACCGGCGCCTCGGGACCGAGCTGGACCTGTTCAGCTTCCCCGACGAGCTCGGTTCGGGCCTGGTCGTCTTCCACCCGAAGGGCGGCACCATCCGCCGGGTCATGGAGGACTACTACCGGGAGCGCCACCGGGCAGCGGGCTACCAGTTCGTCACCACCCCCCACATCGCCAAGGCCGAGCTCTATGAGCGCTCGGGCCACCTGGAGTGGTTCGCCGAGTCGATGTACCCACCGATGGAGCTCGACGGCGGGCAGCGCTACTACCTCAAGCCGATGAACTGCCCGATGCACCTGCTCATCTACCGGGCACGCCCCCGCTCCTACCGGGAGCTGCCCATGCGGCTGTTCGAGTTCGGCTCGGTCTACCGCTACGAACTCTCCGGCGTGGTCCACGGCCTCACCCGGGTCCGGGGGATGACCCAGGACGATGCCCACATCCTGTGCACCGACGAGCAGATGGAGGACGAGCTCAGCTCGCTGCTCGAGTTCGTGCTGGGGCTGCTGCACGACTTCGGCCTGGAGGACTTCTACCTCGAGCTGTCGACCAGGCCTCCGGGCAAGGCCATCGGCGACGACGCCGACTGGGACCGGGCCACCGAGGTCCTGCGGTCGGTCGGCACCGCGGCCGGGCTGGAGCTGGTCCCCGACGAGGGCGGCGGCGCCTTCTACGGTCCCAAGATCTCGGTTCAGGCCCGGGACGCGATCGGCCGCACCCACCAGATCTCCACCATCCAGCTCGACTACCAGGAGCCCCGGCGCTTCGGCCTCGAGTACGCCGGCCCGGACAACCGCCGCCACGTGCCGGTGATGATCCACCGGGCCCTGTTCGGCTCGGTCGAACGCTTCCTCGCCATCTTGCTCGAGCACTACGGCGGCAACCTGCCGACCTGGTTGATGCCCGAGCAGGTCAGGGTGCTCCCGGTCAAGGCAGACAACCACCCCTATGCCGAGACGGTGGTGGCTCGGCTGGCGGCGGCCGGGCTCCGGGCCGAGCTGGAGGTGGCCGACTCGGGGGTGGGTGCCCGGGTGGCGCGGGCCAAGACCCAAAAGATCCCCTACATCCTGGTGGTCGGGGACCAGGACGCGGCCGCCCAGACGGTCGGGGTCAACCGTCGCGGCGCCGAACGCCCAGAGCGCGGGGTCCCGCTCGACGCCTTCGTCGAGCAGGTGGCCGCCGAGGTGGCGGCCCGCTCGGCGGGGCCTCAGCCGCCGTTGGCCCGGCCCCGGTGAGCGGCCTCGAGCAGCTGTGGGCCGGGTGGCGGCACGAGTACGTCGCCGCCGCCACCCAGGCCGAGCGGGAGGGCGACCCAGGGCGCTGCGTCTTCTGCACGATCGCAGCCAGCGGGGACCCGTCGCCAGACAACGGGATCGTCCACCGGGGGCAGCGGTGCTTCGCGGTCCTGAACGCCTACCCGTACGCGAGCGGCCACCTGCTGGTGCTGCCGGTCCGGCACGAAGAGGAGCTCGAGGGCCTGAGCGACCAGGAGTCGACGGAGTTGTGGGACACCACCAAGGACGCGCTGGGCGCCCTGCGGAGGGCGTACGCGCCCGAGGGCATGAACCTCGGGGCCAACTTCGGGCGGGCCGCCGGGGCCGGGATCCCACGGCACCTCCATCTCCACGTGGTGCCCCGCTGGGCCGGTGACACCAACTTCATGACCACGGTTGGCGGTGTGCGCGTGCTTCCCGAGCCGCTCACCGTGGCCTGGCAGAAGCTGCGGGCGGCGTGGCGATCGGGCGGGCGCTAACGACCGCTGGCTATGGGCGAACGTCGTAGTGGTCGTGGCGGACCCGGAAACGGCCCCGACCGCCGGTGAGGGCGCGCAGGTCCACCGCGTAGCGGGAGAGCTCGGCGGTGGGGACGAGCGCGGTAATGGTCTGCATCCCGTCCGCTGCCTCGGTCCCTTGGACCCGGCCCCGCTTGGCATGGAGGTCACCGAGCACGTCGCCCTGGAGTTCGGCCGGCACGGTCACCACCAGCTGGGAGATCGGTTCGAGCACCACCGGCGCGGCCTGTTCCAGGGCGGCCCGGAACGCCAGCGCGCCGGCCATCTTGAAGCTGAGCTCCGATGAGTCGACCGAGTGGAACTTGCCGTCGTCGCAGGTCACTGACACGTCGACCACCGGGTAGCCGTACTTGCCGCCCTGCTCCATCGCCTCGAGCACGCCCTTCTCGACCGCCGGGATGTACTGGCGAGGGATGGCTCCGCCCACCACCTCGTCGTGGAACTGGAACCCTTCGCCGCGCCCCAGAGGCTCAATCCGCAAGTGGACCACGCCGAACTGGCCGTGGCCACCGGTCTGTTTCTTGTAGCGGCCCTCGGCCTCGGCCGGCCGGGTAATGGTCTCGCGATAGGGGACCACCACTTCTTCGCGCTCGACGCTCACCCCGAACTTCCGGGTCAGCCGCTCGAGGGTGATCGCCAGGTGGACCTCGCCGGCCGTCCCGAGCACGGTCTGATGGGTCTCGTCGACCCGGCTCACGGTCAGCGCCGGGTCCTCCTCGGCCAGGCGCTGCAGGGCGGTCATGAGCTTGTCCTCATCGGCACGCGAGCTCGGCTTCACCGCGGCCAGCAGCGCCGGCGGCTCGGGCTCGGGCAGCGGAACCGACACTGGCTGGCCCTTGGGGGCCAGGGTGTCGCCGGTCCTGGTGTTGCTCAAGCGGGGGATGGCCACGAAGTCGCCAGCCACCGCCTCTGGGAGGGGCGAGGTGGCATGGCCCCGCAGCAGTTCGAGGACGTGCAGCCGCTCCTCGGATCGGGTGCGAGTGTTGGTGAGCACGGTGTCGGGCCGGATGGTCCCCGAGATCACCTTGCACAGCGAGAGTCGGCCGGCGTGCTGGTCCGAGAGGGTCTTGCACACCGCGAGCAGCGGGGGGCCGTCGGGGTCGCAGGTCACCTCGGTGGTGGTGTCACCCGCCCGGACCTCGACCGGGTAGCGGTGGTCGGCCGGCGGCGCCAGCTCGACCAGGGACCGGGCCAGACGGTCGACGCCGATCCCCGAGGTGCCCGACGCGCACAGCACCGGGTAGACGCTTCCCGAGGCGACCCCGGTGGCGAGCGCCTTCTGCAGTTCATCTCGCTCGATGGCTTCGCCTTCGAGGTAGCGGGTCATGAGGTCGTCGTCGCCGACCACGATGCCTTCCACCAGCTGCTCGTGGACCTCGTGCTCCTGACCGGCCAGGTCGTCGGGGACCGCGCCCACCGAGCCTCTGACCGGTGGGGTCCCGGTGAGGTCGTAGAGGGTGGCGGTGTCGTCGAGGAGGTCGACCACGCCGCGCAGCGAGGTCTCGGCGCCGATCGGGAGGTCGACCGGGGCGACCCCGGCACCGAAGGCGCGGCGGATCTCGTCGAGCACCGCCGCGTAGTCGGTGCGCTCCCGGTCCAGCTTGGTCACCACGACCAAGCGGGGGAGCCCCAGTGCGCTGGCCGCCCGCCAGGCGTCCTCGGTCTGGCCCTGGATCCCGTCGCTCGCGCTCACCACCACCACCGCCAGGTCGCAGACCGCTAGGGCCATGGCAAGCTCGCCGCCGAAGTCGGCGTACCCCGGGACGTCGAAGAGGTTGACCTTCACCCCGTCGAGCTCGAAGGGGGCGACGGCGAGGGACACCGACAGCTGGCGCTGCACCTCTTCGGGCTCGAAGTCGCACACGGTGGTGCCCTTCTCCACCGAGCCCAGCCGTGAGATGGTCCCGGTGACCGCCAGGATCGCCTCTGCGAGCGTTGTCTTGCCGGCCCCGTGGTGCCCGACCAGGCACACGTTGCGGATCGACGACGGCGAACGGCTCGCCACGGCGCCACCTCCCCCGGAACTCGTCGCTGGCGTTGCCTGCGAGCTTACGTGGGCCTCCGGGCGGTGCGTCCACCCGGCGCGCCGGGGGTCCAGCGGCAGCGCCGTCGTCGAAGAGATCGGTCGAGTGTCGCGAGGTGGCGGTGATCGACCGCGGGCACGGCGGCCCCGGCCGCCTGGCGGCCACCGCGCGCCCGCCGCGGTGGCGTGGGGGGCCTCCTGGTCGGCCGGCGCCGGCCGCCTGGGGTCCGGCGGTCATCGAAGGGTCCTCGATGCCGGCGTTGCGCACGAGGAGGTCGCGGCCGCTGGCGCAGGCAAGACGTCGAGCAGGGTCTCAGGTAACCTGGGCAAACCATGTTCGACGGTCGCTGGCGCGAGGCAGTTGACCGGCGCACGGCCCCGGTCGGGGAGGCTCTCGAGCGCCACGGCGTGACCGCGGACGTGCTCACCGCCACCGGCCTCCTTTCGGCACTGGCCACCGCCCTGGCCGTGGCCAGTGGGCACCTGCACCTGGCGATCGGCCTGCTCACGCTCACCGGGCTGCACGACCTCCTCGACGGTCCGGTCGCCAAGGCGGCCGGGACGGTGTCGGTGCGAGGCGCCTTCTTCGACTCGGTGGTCGACCGGGTGGCCGACGCCGTGGTCATGGGTGGGGTGACCTGGTACCTGGTCTCGACCCACCGTGGCCACCTGGCCCTCCTTCCGCTGGCCGTCCTGGCGGTGACCTCGCTCGTCTCTTACCAGCGGGCCAAGGCCGAGGCGCTCGGCCTCGGGGGGGCCACCGGCGGGCTGATGGAGCGGGCCGAGCGGATGGTCCTGCTCGGGGCGGGCTTCTTGAGCGCAGCCCTGTTGGTTCCGGACCTGTGGGTGCTGCTCGGACTCACCACCTTGACCGCGGCTGGGCGGTTCGTCCGAGTCTGGCGGTCGGCCGAGGGCCCGGTCCGGTCAGCCCCCGCCGAGCGAGGGCGTCCCCGGTGGCGGGAAGGGCGGGTCGACTCTCGCTGGCGAGCCTGGCGGGAGGGACGGGCCCGCGGCGCCGAGGGCACGACGGCCTCCGGGTTCCGCTGGCGGGCGAGGCGGGGCGAGGCACCGCTGGCCAGCCGAGCCCGCCGTCTGCGCCGGGCTCGAGGGCAGCGAGCGCGGGCCGGCGGCTCGTCCGGCTCGGTGTCCTGACCCCGGCGAGCGCGATCCCGGCCGCGATCGTGCTCAGGGGCACGCGCCGGCAGCTGCGGCTCCGGCTCACCTACCTGACCTACACCTCGCTGGCGATGGGGCTCCGGCATCTTCCCGAGCCGCTGGCCCGCTTGTGCGCCGCCACCGTCGCCCTGGTCATGCGGCACGGCCGCGGGATGACCGTTCGCATGCGGGTGGCGCACCTGCAACGGGTGGTGCGGGCGAGGACCGGGGCTGATCCGGACCGGGCGACCCTTCGGGTGATGACCCGGCGGGCGTACCTGGCGTACGCCCGGTACTGGGTGGACGGCGCGAGGCTCCCCAGCGCGCCCCCCGCCCTGGTGGCCAGCCGCTTGCGCACCGAGGGGTTCGAGCACCTGCGCCGCGCCATGGAGGCCGGCAAGGGGGTGATCATGGCGCTTCCCCACGTCGGCAGCTGGGAGTGGGGAGGGTCGTGGCTCAACCAGGTCGGGTACCCGATGACGGCGGTGGCCGAGGTGCTGGAGCCGCCCGAGCTCTTCGAGTGGTTCATCCGGCAACGGGCGGCCGCCGGCCTGCACGTGGTGCCGCTCGACCACCGGGCCTCTGCCACGGTCAGCCGAGCCCTGCGAGAGGGCAAGCTGGTCGGCCTGCTGTGCGATCGCGACCTGGTCGGCAACGGCGTCGAGGTCGAGTTCTTCGGCGAGAAGACCACCTTTCCCGGCGGCCCAGCAGTGCTGGCCATCCGGACCGGCGCGACCCTGGTGACCACCGTGGTGTTCAACCCGGCCTACGGGGTGCACCACGCGGTCATCTCGGCCCCGATCGACACCTCGCGCTCGGGGTCGCTCCACGACGACGTGGTGCGCATCACCCAGGAGATCGCACGGCACTTCGAGGGCTACATCTCGAGTGCTCCCGAGCAGTGGCACATGTTCCAGCCGGCGTGGCCGAGCGAGCGGGCAGCCGAGGAGGCTCGCAAGCGGCGGTGAGGGTCGCGATGGTGTCGCCCTATGACCTGGCGGTGGCCGGCGGGGTCCAGGGCCAGGTGCGGGGGTTGGCGGCCGCCCTGCGCCGGCTGGGCCACCAGGTCGTGGTGCTGGCCCCCGGGCGACCGGTCGGAGCCCGAGCCGACGGGGTGGTTGCGCTCGGGCACACCGTGGGCCTGCCGGCCAACGGGTCGATCGCGCCGGTGTGCCTGTCGCCGATCGCCGCTGCCCGGGCCGTCTCCGAGGTCCGGCGGCGGCCAATCGACGTCGTGCACCTGCACGAGCCGCTCGCTCCGGCTCTCGGGTACGGCTTGCTCCTGTCGGCTCGCCGGCCGCTGGTGGGGACCGTCCACCGCAGCGGGGGCAGCGGGTGGTACCGGGCGCTGGCCCCGGTCGCTCGGGTGGCCCTGGGGCGCCTCGGTGCGGTCTGCGCGGTGTCCGAGGCGGCCCGGCGCACGATCGCGCCATTGGTGGACCAGGAGATCGAACTGGTCTTCAACGGGATCGATCTGGGGCGGTTCGGAGCCCGCAGCCCGAGGCCGCGGCCGGTGCCGGTCGTGCTGTTCGTCGGCCGACACGAGCCCCGCAAGGGGCTCGGGGTCCTGCTCGACGCGTTCTCACGCCTGCAGGACCCGGCCCAGCTGTGGGTGGTGGGCGCCGGGCCGCAGACCGCGGCGCTCATGCGTCGCTACCCCCCCTCGGATCGGCTGCGCTGGCTCGGGGCCATCGATGAGGACGAGAAGTCGGCCCGGCTGCTCGAGGCCGACGTGGTCTGCGCGCCGTCCCTCGGTGGGGAGTCCTTCGGGGTGGTCCTGCTCGAGGCGATGGCCGCTGGCGCGTCGCTGGTCGCGTCCGACATCGACGGCTACCGGGAGGTCGCCGGCAGCCACGCCCGACTGGTCCCTCCGCAGGACCCGGCCGCCCTCGCCGACGCGCTCGCCGAAGCCCTGGCGGATGCCCGAGCCGGCCGGGGCCGCTCGTCGCCGGCGGCCGCGGCGGAGGCCCGGCGACATGCCGGGCGGTGGTCGATGGAGGCCCTTGCGAGCCGCTATGTCGCGATCTACGAGCGGGTGCTGGCCGTTCCGGGGACCGCCGTTCGGTAGCCTGCTCGGTCATGGCCGATGGCGGAGCGTCTCGCACCCCGACCGGAGGCGCTCGTGCTGGGGGCTCCTCGGCCCGCCGCCGCCGGGGCCGTTCGGCGAGCCGCCCGGCAGCCGGGCCAGCCGGCGGAGGGGAGCCCGGAGGCGCAGGCCGCAGGGGCGCAGGGCGAGCAGGGTCGGGCCTTGAGGAGCCGGAGCCGGTCGCGGTGCCGGTGAACTCGGCCGAGCCGGTGCCGCTGGTTGCCGAGACCGAGGTGCGCGCCAACCGGCGCCGGGCCCGGCGCATCGCGGCTGGCGGGGCGGTGGTCCCGGCGGCAGTGGTGGGCGTGGTCCTCGGCCTGGTGGTGTCGGTCCTGGCCGGGGTGGTGGCGGCGGTGGTCCTGATGGTCGGTCTGAGCGCGTGCGTCCTGCGGCTGGCGACGCCGGTGGCGCTGGCGATCATCGGGGCCCGGCCGCGGCGGCCGGGTGAGCTGGTGCGGTTGGAGAACTTGGTCGACGGGCTGTGCCCCACCTTCGGGGTCCGGCGCCCGGCCCTGATGGCACTGGACGACCCGGTGCCCAACGCGTGCTGCCTGGCCTGGTCACCCGACCGGGGCGTCCTGGTGGTGACGACCGGCCTGGAGGCGTCCCTCGACCTCATCGAGCTGGAGGGCGTCGTGGCCCACGAACTCTCCCACCTGAAGCGGGCCGACGCCGTGGTGTCGGCGGTCGCGGTGGCCGTGCTCGCCCCCCTCACCTGGCTGTCGGGGAGCGACCGCCTGCTGCACCGGGTCCTGGGGGCGGGGCGAGAGCTGTTTGCCGACCGGGTTGCGGTGCTGGCTGTCCGCTACCCGCCGGGGCTGGGCGCAGCGCTGGAGAAGCTCGACGCGGCCAGCGAGCTGCCCCCCGGCTCGTTCTTCGCCCGGCGCCGCCTGGCCATGACGCGCTGGCTGTGGGTCGACCCCTCGGTCGGCCGCCGTCACGAGGCGGTCCTGGGCGACCTCGATCGCACCGCCGTCCGGGTGCGCGCCTTGGCCGAGGCCTGAGCCGCCGGGCCCCCTCCGCCAACCAGGGGGGAACCCCCCCGCCGGTAGGATTGCCTCATGAGCGAGCACCCCGAGACAACCGCGCACACCGGGACCTTCCAGGTGAAGCGGGGCCTGGCCGACATGCTGCGGGGCGGCGTGATCATGGACGTGGTCACCCCAGAGCAGGCCAAGATCGCCGAGGACGCCGGGGCGGTCTCGGTGATGGCGCTTGAGCGGGTGCCGGCCGATATCCGTCGCGACGGCGGGGTTGCCCGGATGAGCGACCCGGCGCTCATCAGTGCGATCCAAGAGGCGGTGACGATCCCGGTCATGGCCAAGGCCCGGATTGGGCACTTCGCCGAGGCCCAGGTGCTCCAGGCCCTCGGAGTGGACTACATCGACGAGAGCGAGGTGCTGACCCCGGCCGACGAGGCGCATCACATCGACAAGTGGCCGTTCACCGTGCCGTTCGTCTGCGGTGCCACCACCTTGGGCGAGGCGTTGCGCCGCATCTCCGAGGGCGCAGCCATGATCCGCTCCAAGGGCGAGGCCGGAACCGGCAACGTGGTCGAGGCGGTGCGCCACCTCCGGTCGATCCTGGGCGACATCCGCCGTCTGACCCAGGCCGACAGCGCCGAGCTCTACCGCTGGGCCAAGGAGTTGGGGGCGCCGATCGGCCTGGTCCAGGAGGTCGCGCGCGCCGGACGGCTTCCCGTGCCGCTGTTCTGCGCCGGGGGTCTGGCCACGCCGGCCGACGTCTCGCTGGTCATGCAGTTGGGGGCCGAAGCGGTGTTCGTGGGGTCGGGGATCTTCAAGAGCGAGGACCCGGCCCGGCGCGCTCGCGCCATCGTGGAGGCGGCCGCCCACTTCGACGACCCCGAGCACGTGGCCAAGGTCAGTCGGGGCCTGGGGGAGGCGATGCGGGGCCAGGAGCTCAGTGCGCTGGGGGAGCGCCTGGCCGAGCGCGGCTGGTGAGGCCCGGGGGCGCTCGGTGACCGTCGGGGTGCTCGCCCTGCAGGGCGACGTCCGAGAGCACCTGGCGGCGCTGGCCGAGCTCGAGATCCCCGCCCGCCCCCTGCGCCGACCGACCGACCTGGCGGGTGTGGGCGGGGTCGTCCTCCCCGGTGGCGAGTCGACCACGCTGTCGCTGCTGCTGCAGTCCGGCGGCCTGTTCGAGCCGTTGGCGGCGGCGATCGCCGCTGGCATGCCGACCCTGGGGACCTGCGCCGGCCTGGTGCTGCTGGCACAGAAGGTGCGGGGGGGGCGGCCGGACCAGCGGGGGTTCGGGGTCTTGGACTGCACGGTCCTGCGCAACGGCTACGGCCGCCAGGTCGAGTCCTTCGAGGCGGCTGTGGAGCTGGCCGAACCGCTCGGTGGGGGCTCGATGCCCGGCGTGTTCATCCGGGCACCGCTCATCGAGTCGGTCGGGCCGGAGGTTGCAGTGCTCGGGTGGGCGTCGCGGCCACGCGACGGAGCCCGGCACCCGGTGATCTGCCGGCAGGGCAACGTGGTCGCGGCAGCCTTCCACCCCGAGCTGACCCCGGACCGCCGCCTGCACCGCTACTTCGCGGCGATGGTCGCGTCCTGCGAGTTCGTGGCGGCCCGCCCGAAGCGGGGGGCCGGCGTGACCCCGGTCAACGCCGCCGGCTGAGGGCGACCGAGGCGCGCCGACCAGGGCGGACCGACCAGGACAGACGACCAGGACAGACGACCAGGACAGACAAGGAGAGAGCAGATGTCCGGTCACTCGAAGTGGGCGACGACCAAGTACCGCAAGGGCGCCCAGGACAAGGCGCGGGCCAAGCTGTTCGCCAAGCTCATCCGCCAGATCGAGGTGGCGGCACGCGACGGTGGTGGCGATCCCAGCGCCAACGCCACGCTGCGCACCATGTACCAGAAGGCTCGCGACGCGTCGGTCCCCATGGAGACCATCGAGCGGGCGATCAAGCGGGGAACCGGCGAGCTCGAAGGGGTGCGCTACGAGGCGGTGACCTATGAGGGCTACGGCCCCGGCGGGGTCGCGATCATCGTCGAGACGCTGACCGACAACCGCAATCGGACCAGCGCCGACATCCGGAACCTGTTCACTCGCAACGGTGGGTCGCTGGCCGAGCCGGGCTCGGTGGCCTGGCAGTTCGAGCGCAAGGGCATGGTCGTGGTGAGCGGGGGCGACGAGGAGCGGGTCATGGAGGTCGCGACCGAGGCGGGAGCCGAGGACATGAGCGCGGCCGGGGACGGGTACCTGGTCACCTGTGCGCCAGCCGACCTCTCACGGCTGCGGGCCGCGCTCGAGGCGTCCGGGCTGGCGGTCGAGTCCTCGGACCTGTCGCTCGAGCCCACCACCACCGTGCCGGTCGACGACGAGGGGGAGGCGAAGCGGATCCTGCGGCTCCTCGAGGCGCTCGACGAGCACGACGACGTGCAGGCGGTCCACGCCAACTACGACATCGCCGACGAGGTGATGGCCGGCTTCTACGGCTGAGGACTGGATCCCACGATCGGACACGCCGAGGGGATAGGGTCGAACGCGTGTTCGTCCTCGGCGTCGACCCCGGGCTATCGCGCTGCGGCTACGGCGCGGTGACCCGGCGGCCCGATGGCTCGCTGGCGGCCAGCGCCGCCGGGGTGATCGAGACCGACCCCGGGGCCCCGGTGCCCGAGCGGCTGCGCCTCCTCCAACGGGAGCTGACGTCCCTGTTGGCCGAGGTCCAGCCAGCGGTGGTGGTCGTCGAGCGGGTCTTCTTCCAGGTGAACGCCAAGACGGCGGTGGGGGTGTGCCAGGCCAGCGGGCTCGCGCTGGCCGCCGCGGCCGAGCGCGGGTGCGCCGTCGCGCAGTACTCGGCCAACGAGGTGAAGCAGGCCCTGGTCGGCTACGGGAACGCGACCAAAGCCCAGGTGCAGGCCATGGTGGCTTCGGTGCTGGGGCTGGGGACACCACCTCGGCCGCCCGACGTCGCCGACGCGCTGGCACTGGCGATCTGCCACCTGAGCGGGGCCGGGCTGCGGGCCGCGCTGCACGGGGCGGTGGCGCTCGGGGGCGGCCGGTGATCGGCTCGCTTCGCGGCCGGTTCGTGGCCCGCCCCGGCGAGGGCGAGGTGCTGGTCGAGGTGGGCGGCGTGGGGTACCGGCTCACGGTGTCTCCGGGCACCCTGGCCGCGATGGGGGCAGTCGGCTCAGAGGTGCACCTGTTCGTCCACACCCACGTCCGGGAGGACGCCATCGTGCTCTATGGCTTCGCCCACGACGACGAGCGGCGCTGCTTCGAGGTGCTGCTGGGAGCGCACGGGGTGGGGCCGGCCCTGGCGCTGGCCATCTTGACCCAGCTGTCCCCGGCCGCCCTCACCACGGCGCTGTGGGAGGACGACCTCGACGCCCTGTGCGCGGTTCCGGGAGTGGGTCGCAAGACGGCGGCCCGCCTCCTCATCGATCTGAAGAGCCGCCTTGAGCTTCCCGACCTGTCGGGGCCGTCGGGATCGTCCGGTGCCGACGGCGCCTCGGCCCGGGCCGAGGTCCGCTCGGCATTGGCCGAGCTCGGGTACGGCCCCGAGGAGATCCGCGGCGCGCTCGACCGGCTGGCACCCGGCGAGGCCACGAGCGTCGAGGACCTCCTGCGAGGCGCGCTGCGGGAGCTGGCGTCGCGGTGAGCCCGGGGGCCCGTCGGGAGGTGCTCGCTGGTCCGACCCGGGAGGTGGAACCGGTCGCCGGCCCCTCGGACGAGCTCGAAGAGGCCGGCCTGCGGCCGCGGACGCTGGGCGAGTTCGTCGGACAAGCCCAGCTGGTGGAGCACCTCCGGATCGTGCTGGAGGCGGCCCGCCAGCGGGGCCAGCCGGTCGACCACCTCTTGTTCGCCGGCCCCCCAGGCCTGGGCAAGACCTCGCTGGCCACCATCGTGGCCAGCGAGCTCGGGGTCGGCCTTCGGGTCACCTCCGGGCCGGTGCTCGCCCGAGCCGGTGACCTGGCCTCCTTGCTGACCGACCTCCAGGAGGGGGACGTCCTGTTCATCGATGAGATCCATCGCCTGCACCGCGCCGTAGAGGAGATCCTCTACCCAGCGATGGAGGACGCGAAGCTCGACTTCCTGATCGGCAAGGGACCCACGGCCCGCTCGATCCGGCTGGACCTTCCCCGCTTCACCCTGGTGGGCGCCACGACCCGGACCGGGTTGGTGTCGAGCCCGCTGCGGGACCGGTTCGGCTTCGTCGGCCGTCTCGACCTCTACCAGGTGTCCGAGCTGGAGGCGATCGTCACCCGCTCGGCCCGGATCCTCGGGGTCGAGATCGAGCCGGAGGGGGCCCGGCGGATCGCCAGCCGATCCCGCGGCACCCCGAGGATCGCTAACCGGCTGCTGCGACGGGTCCGAGACTTCGTGGAGGTCCGCGGTGACGGCGTGGTGACCGGGGAGGCGGCAGCCCGGGGGCTCGAGCTGTTCGGCATCGACGAACTGGGCCTGGACAAGGTGGACCGGGCCATCCTCGAGGTCCTGTGCCGCCGCTTCGGCGGCCGCCCGGTCGGCCTCACCACCCTGGCCCAATGCGTGGGCGAGGAGACCGACACCCTCGAGGACGCCTACGAACCGTTCCTGGTTCAGCAGGGCCTGATCCAGCGCACGCCGAGGGGCCGGGTGGCGACCCAACGGGCGTGGGAGCACCTCGGGCTGGCGGCACAGGAGCGGGCGCTGTTCTGAGGGGCCGGCCGACCGGGGACCGACCGGGCCGTTCGGCTAGGGTTTGCCTCTTGCGCGGGCGTCGGCCCCGCGCCCTGTACCAAGGACGCGCCGAACGTGAACCACCTCCTCTCCCTGGCCCCAGCCCTGGTGCTCGCGGCCACCAAGAGCTCCACCAAGACCAGCTCGTCGAGCAGTGTCACCTTCGTGATCTTCATCGTGATCGTGCTGGCCGCGCTGTACTTCTTGTTCCTGCGACCCAACCAGCAGAAGGCCAAGCGCCAGCGGGAGGAGAACGCCAGCATCGGGGTCGGCGACCGGGTGGTGACGATCGGCGGCATCATCGGGACCATCGAGGAGATGCAGGGCGACCGGGTGGTCCTCACCAGCGAGAACCCCGGGCTGGACGGGTCCGGCGCGGCACCGGCACGCCTCGTGCTGCTGCGCTCGGCCATCGCCCGCAAGGTCGACGTGGGCGCCGCGACCTCTGAGGGGCCGGGGCCGGCCGGCACGGGCGACGAGCCGGGCTCGAGCGGGCACGAGCAGTCGGGGGGCACCAAGGAATGAGCCCGGCGGCCCGCCCACAGAGCCGTCGGCCGCGGGCCCTGGTCGTCAGCTTGGTGTTCGTGGTGGTGGTGGCCCTGGGGTCGCTCGCCGGCGTGCTGGCCGCTGGCTGGAGCCCGAGACTCGGCCTGGACCTGGCCGGTGGCTTCTCGGTGGTCTACAAGCCGGCCCACCGGACCTCCCAGGCCAACTTGGACGAGGCCGTCAACATCTTGAACGACCGGGTGAACGCACTCGGGGTGAGCGGCGCGACGGTCAACACCCAAGGCGATGAGATCGTGGTCGCGGTCCCCGACGTGTCGGACCCCAACCAGATCCTGCGTGACATCGGCCAGACCGCCCAGCTGTTGTTCCGGCCGGCACTGTGCTACGCCCCTCCGTACCAGCCGGCCACCAAGAAGGTGAACGGCAAGACGGTGAAGATTGCCTTGCCCGGGCCCCTGCCCCAGAACTGCCCGGAGGCCAACCGGTTGATCACCGCCAACCTCGGCCCCGGCGGCGCCAACTCCTCGAACCCCTACCCCAACGGCCTCGACCCGGCGCTGGCCGCCTACCCGAGCACGACCCAGGCCCAGGACGCCCGGGACCACAACAAGACCGTCCTGCTGCCCAGCGCCAACGGGTCCAAGTTGCGCTACCTCGCCGGGCCGGCCGAGCTGACCGGGCACATCGTCCACTCGGCGGTGGCCACGCTGACCCAGACCCAGGGCTGGGTGGTCGACATCACCCTGACCAAGTCGGGCGCCGCGGCCTGGGACAACATGGCCCGGAAGTACTTCCATGAGGTCATCGTCATCGAGCTCGACGGCAAGGTGCAGTCGGCCCCGATCACCTTGCCCGACCAGTCGACCTTCACCTCCTTCGGAGGTCAGGTCGAGATCTCCAACGGGAACGGTGGCCTGCCCGAGGCCCAGGCCAAGAGCCTGGCCGTGGCGCTCAACTACGGCACCCTGCCGGTTCGTCTGATCCAGCTGACCACCCAGACCGTCTCGCCGACCCTGGGGCGGTCCTCGCTCGACGCCGGCCTCGGCGCCGGCATCGCCGGGCTGGTCCTGGTGCTGCTGTACACCATCGTCTACTACCGGCTGCTCGGGATCGTCGTGGTGAGCGGCCTGGCCGTCACTGCCGCCCTGTTGTGGGCGATCATCTCTGCCCTCGGCCACACCAGCGTGGCCCCGAGCTTCGACCTGGCCGGCGTGACCGGCATCATCGTGTCGATCGGGATCACGGTGGACTCCTACATCGTGTACTTCGAGCGCTTGAAGGACGAGACTCGGGCCGGCCGGACCGTGCGCACCAGCGTCGATCGGGGGTTCCGCAGCGCGTTCCGGACCGTCCTGGCGGCCGACTTCGTCTCGCTGCTGGCGGCGCTGCTGCTGTACTGGCTGGCGGTGGGCGAGGTGAAGGGGTTCGCCTTCTTCCTCGGCCTGTCGACCCTGCTGGACGTGTTCGCGACCTACTTCTTCACCCGCCCGCTGGTCTCGTTGCTCGGCCGCAGCGAGCGGCTCACCCGGGCCCGGACGATGGGGATCAACCAGGGCCTGGCGGTCAGTTCGGGGGCTGAGGCATGAGTCCGACCGAGCGCCACGACGAGCGCTTGCGCGAGGTCGAGGTTCGGGGGGTCGTGACCGAACCGGAGGCCAACGGCGAGGTCGAGCTCGACCCGGCCGCTCTGGGGGAGGAGTTCGGCGCGCCCCCCGAGGGCGAGGCGCTGCCGGTTCCCAGGCCCGGCCCGGGCCGCGGACCGCTGGCCCCGCTGCTGCGCTTGTACCGCGGGCAGACCAGCTTCGATTTCGTCGGGCGCCGCCGCTGGTGGTTCCTCCTCTCGGGCCTGGTGATCCTGGCCGGGGTGGTCTCGTTCTCGGTCCGCGGCTTCAACTTCGGGATCGACTTCCGAGGCGGCAGCTCCTGGCAGATCAGCGCGCCCGGAGTGTCCCAGGCCAAGGTGACCAACGCGGTGGTGGCGGCGGGGTTGCGTCAGCCGGTGGTCGAGATCCTGGGCGGCAAGACCGTGGAGGTCCAGGCGGACCTCAACTCGCTGCCAGCGGCCCAGCAGGCCCGGGTCAACGCGGCGGTGGTCCGGGCGCTCCAGCGGTTCGCGCCGGGCCAGGCGGTGTCGATCTCCCACGTCGGTCCGACCTGGGGCGGCCAGGTCACCCAGCACGCGTTGATCGCGCTGCTGGCCTTCTTCGTGGCAGTCGGCGTCTACATCAGCCTGCGCTTCGAGCCGAAGATGGCCCTGGCTGCGTTCGTGGCCCTGGTGCACGACCTGCTGGTCACTGCCGGGGTCTACTCGCTGTTCGGTTTCCAGGTGACCCCCGACACGGTGGTCGCGATCCTCACCATCCTCGGGTACTCGCTCTACGACACCGTGGTGGTGTTCGACCGGGTCCGGGACAACACCAAGGGGCTGGGAGCATCGGGCCGGATGACCTATTCGGAGATGGTCAACCTGTCGATGAACCAGACCCTGGCCCGGTCGGTGAACACCTCGCTGGTCGCGATCATGCCGGTGTTGGCCGTCCTGGTGATCGGGGCCGAGGTGCTCGGGGCGGTGACCCTGCAGAACTACGGCGTGGCGCTCTTGGTCGGCCTCCTGAGCGGGGCGTACTCGTCGATCTTCATCGCGTCGCCGATCCTGGCCATCTTGAAGGAGCGGGAGCAGCGCTACGTGCAGATCCGCCAGCGGTTGGCCGCCCGAGCCGACCGGGTGGGGGTGCTGACCCCGGCCGCGGCAGCGGCGCTGGTCGGCCAGGGGTCGGGGGCTGGAACTCGGCCGGCAGCGGCCCGGGCAGGCGCCGGCCTGTTGCGACCGGGGACGTCCCGCCAGAAGACGGGGGGGGCCGAGCCGGCGCCGGTCGCATCGATGTCCGGCGCCGGCGCGCCACCGGCCCCCCGGCCGGGTGCCGCCAGTGCCAAGCGCCCTGCTCCCCGGCCGCGCAAGGGCACCAAGCGAGGTGGCCGCAAGCGGCGCTGAGGGCGCGAATCCCCTGTTCGGAAGGTGCCCGAGGCATCCGGGCCAGCTGAGCGTGGGGTAGCGTGGGAGCGATGGTGAGCCTGGCTCGGGTCACGCCGGCCTGCGAGACGGCGGCTGCCGAGGGGCGCCGGCAGGCCGACGACCTGCTGGCGCCGGTGCTCGCCGCCCTGGCCCGGCAGCGGCCGGGCGAGGACCTGGCGCTGGTGCTCGAAGCCGGGCGGGCGGCGGTCGAGGCCCACGGCGGCCAGCGCCGGCGGAGCGGCGAGCTCTACGTGACGCACCCGGTGGCGGTGGCCACGATCGTCGCCGAGCTCGGATTGGACGCCCCGACGGTGGCAGCCGCCCTGCTCCACGACGCGGTGGAAGACACCAGCCTCACGGTCGAGGCCATCTCGGCGCGCTTCGGCGAGACGGTGGCCCGGGTGGTCGATGGCGTGACCAAGCTGGACCGGCTGCAGTTCGACTCCAAGGAGGCCCAACAGGCCGCGACCATCCGCAAGATGCTGATCGCGATGGCCAGCGACTGGCGGGTCCTGCTCATCAAGCTGGCCGACCGGCTGCACAACATGCAGACCCTGGCGGTGATGCCCGAGTGGAAGCAGCGGCGCACCGCCCAAGAGACGCTCGACGTCTATGCCCCGCTGGCGCATCGGCTGGGAATCGAGCAGGTCAAGTGGCAGCTGGAGGACCTGGCCTTCGCGACGCTGCACCCCAAGCGCTACGCCGAGATCGAGCAGATGGTGGCCATCCGGGCCCCGCAGCGCGAGGAGCTGCTGGCCCGGGTGCTGGTCGCGGTGCGCGAGCGGCTCCAGCTCGCCGGCATCGCGGCCGAGGTCACGGGCCGGCCCAAGCACCTGTGGAGCATCTACGAGAAGATGGTGGTCCGGGGCCGAGAGTTCGACGACATCTACGACCTGATCGGGATCCGGGTGGTGGTCGACTCGGAGAAAGACTGCTGGTCGGCGCTCGGTGCCATCCACGCGATCTGGCCGCCGGTGCAGGGTCGGTTCAAGGACTACATCAACACCCCCAAGTTCAACCTCTACCAGTCGCTGCACACCACGGTGATCGGCCTCGACGGCAAGCCGATCGAGGTCCAGGTGCGCACCGAGGAGATGCACCGGCGAGCCGAGTACGGGATCGCCGCCCACTGGGGCTACAAGGAGCAGGCCGACCCGGCAGGCGAGCTCGCCTGGATGCAGCGGCTGGCCGACGTCGAGCAGGAGACCAACGACCCGGTCGAGTTCCTGCGGGCGCTCAAGTTCGACCTCGAGCAGGACGAGGTCTACGTGTTCACCCCCAAAGGCAAGGTCATCGCCCTGCCGGCCCGCTCGACCCCGGTCGACTTCGCCTACGCGATCCACACCGAGGTCGGTCACCGCTGCATCGGGGCCCGGGTGAACGGGCGCCTGGTGCCCCTGGACACCCGGCTCAACTCGGCCGACACCGTCGAGATCATCACCTCCAAGTCGCCCTCGCCAGGGCCGTCGCGCGACTGGCTCCAGATGGTCGCCTCCTCGAGGGCTCGCAACAAGATCCGCCAGTGGTTCAGCCGAGAGCGGCGCGAGGACGCGATCGACAACGGTCGAGAGGAGCTGACCAAGGCACTGCGCCGGGCCGGGATGCCGCTGCACAAGGTGCTGGGGTCCCAAGCGCTGGGCGCGGTGGCCGAAGCGATGAACCTGGCCGACGTGGACGCGCTGTACGTCGCGATCGGCGAGCACCAGGTCTCCTCCCGGACCGTCGTCCAGCGCTTGGCCCGCGAGCTGCGCGGCGGCGAGGAGGATCAGCTGCCGAGCACCGCGGCTGCCCTCGGCCGACGTCGGCCGCACCCGTCGCGGCGAGCGGCGGCCGGGGTGTACGTCGAGGGCCTCGATGACGTCATGGTGCACCTGGCTCGTTGTTGCACCCCGGTTCCCGGCGACGAGATCGTGGGCTTTGTGACCCAGGGCCGCGGGGTCTCGGTCCACCGGTCGGACTGCGCCAACGCCGCCGCTCTCGGCCGGCGCTCGAAGGAGCGTCTCATCGAGGTGGAGTGGGACCGCGGCAGCGAGGGGATCTTCGTGGCCACGGTCGAGGTGCTGGCCTTCGACCGCTCTCGACTGCTCGCCGACGTGAGCCGGGTGGTCTCCGAGCACCACCTGAACATCGTGGCTGCCCGGACCGTCACCACCCCGGACCGGGTCAGCCGCATGGCCTTCGACGTGGAGCTGGCTGACCCGGCCCACCTGCAGTCCCTGGTGAGCTCGCTCAAGTACCTCGACGGCGTCTTCGACGCCTACCGGCAGCTCCCCGGCAAGCGTCAGTGAGCGGCCGCGCCAGCACGGGCGCGGCGCCCCGCGCCCTGCGAGGGACCCACGACGTGTTGTGGCCCGAGTCGGCCCGCTGGGAGGCCTTGGTGGCCACCTTCGCCACGCTGGCTGCCTCGGCCGGCTACCGGCTGGCAGTCACCCCGGTCATCGAGGCGGCGTCGGTCTTCCGTCGGGGCATCGGCGACGACAGCGAGGTGGTGGGCAAGGAGATGTACGAGTTCGCTGACCGGGATGGCACCCCGGTGGCGTTGCGGCCCGAGGGCACCGCCTCGATCGTGCGGGCCTACCTGCAGCACCGCCCGGTGCTGCCGTGGAAGGTGTGGTATGTCATGCCGGCGTTCCGCCACGAGCGGCCTCAGGCCGGTCGGTACCGCCAGCACCATCAGGTGGGGGTGGAGGCCCTGGGGAGCGACGACCCGGACCTCGACGTCGAGGTCATCTGGCTGGCGCACCGGTTCTTCGGCCTGCTCGGCCTGGCCGAGTTCGAGCTGGTGGTGAACTCGATCGGCGATGCGCGGTGCCGGCCGGGGTACGTGGCCGAGCTGTCGCGCTTTTTGGCGGGGCGCGCCGAGTCGCTGTGCGCCGAGCACCGGGGCCGGATCGAGGCCAACCCGCTCCGGCTGCTCGACTGCAAGCGGCCGGAGTGCATCGCGGCCACCGAGGACGCGCCGCGGATGGTCGAGCACCTGTGCGAGGACTGCGCGGTGCACTTCGGTCGGGTCCAAGCGGGCCTCTCGGCTCTCGGGATCGGCGCTCGGTTGGAGCACCGGCTGGTCCGAGGCTTCGACTACTACACCCGGACGACCTTCGAGTTCGCGTCGGGGGCGATCGCGGCCAGCCAGAACGGCATCGGCGGCGGCGGTCGCTACGACCGGCTGGCCGAGGCGATGGGCGGGCCGGCCACCCCGGGCATCGGGTTTGGGATCGGGATCGAGCGGGTCCTTTTGGCCTGCGACGCCGAGCGGTGCTTCCCGGCCGCTCCCGAGCCGCTCGACGCCTACGTGATCGACCTGACCGGTGGCGAGGTGGCCCGCGAGCTGACGGCCGAGCTCCGGCGCGCTGGGCTGGCCGTGGACCGCGGCTTCGGCCATCGGAGCTTGAAGGCGCAGCTGGGCGCCGCCGATCGCTCCGGTGCCCGGGCGGCAGTCATCGTTGGCGACCAGGAGCTGGCCGCCGGGACGCTCACCGTCCGGCCGCTGCGGGGTGGCGAACAGCGCTCGGTCCGGCGCGACGAGCTGGCCGGGTGGTTGAGGGCGCTGCGGGAGGCGAGCCGGTGAGCGAGGAGCTGGCGACCTCGATGCGCACCGGCCTGTGCGGCCGGCTGGGCCTGGACGACGTCGGCCGGCGGGTCCGGCTGTGCGGATGGGTTGCCCGCCGGCGTGAGCACGGAGAGCACCTGGCGTTCGTGGACCTGCGCGACTACTCCGGAGTGGTCCAGTGCGTGGTGGACCGGGCGGTCGAGGTGCGCGGCGAGGACGTGGTGGCGGTGGAGGGGATCGTCCGGCGGCGCCCGGAGGGGACCGCCAACCCCCGTCTGGCCACCGGCGAGGTGGAGATCGCCGAGTGTCGGATCGAGCGGTTGGCGGCTGCCCAGACCCCGCCGCTGTCGCCCGAGGACCGGGTGGAGCCGGACGAGGCGCTGCGCATGCGCTACCGGTACCTCGACCTGCGCCGCCCCCGGCTCCAGCGCAATCTGCGCCTGCGGGCCCAGGTGAGCTCGGCGCTGCGCTCGGCTATCGAGCGCCACGGCTTCTGCGAGGTGGAGACCCCCCTGTTGTGGGCGCCCACCCCCGAGGGGGCGCGGGAGTTCGCGGTGCCGTCGCGCCTGCACCACGGGTCCTTCTACGTCCTGCCCCAGAGCCCCCAGCTGGCCAAGCAGCTGCTCATGGTGGCCGGCTTCGACCGCTACTACCAGATCGCTCGCTGCCTGCGCGACGAGGACCCTCGGGCCGATCGCCAGTACGAGTTCACCCAGTTCGACCTGGAGGCCTCGTTCGTCTCCCAGGAGGACGTGATGGCGATCGTGGGCGACGTGGTGCGTGCGGCCGCCCAGGCGGTGCTCGGGGAGCCCCCGGGGCCGATCGAGACCATGACCTACGACGAGGCGATGAGCCGGTTCGGCACCGACAAGCCCGACCTGCGCTTCGGGATGGAGCTGGTCGATCTGGGCCCCGCCCTCACGGGGACCGGGCTGCGGGCGCTGGCCGCGCCGCAGCGGCGGGCGATCACCGTGCCCGGTGGCGGCCAGACCAGTCGGAGCCGGCTCGATGGACTGGTCGACCGGGCCCGTCAGCTCGGTGCCCCCGGCCTGGCCTGGTTCCGGGTGCAGGCGGGCGAGACCGGCCCGATCCTGGAGTCGCCGCTCGCGGGTCACCTGAGCGACCAGGAGCGCGCCGCGCTGCTTGCGGCGACCGGCGCCGAGCCCGGCGACCTGGTGCTGGCGGTGGCCGGTGAGGAGTGGCGCAGCGTGTGCACCGTGCTCGGGGCGCTCCGGGTCGACCTGGGCGGCCAGGAGCCGGGGCCCCGACCCAGCCGGTTCGTCTGGGTGGTCGACTTCCCCATGTTCGAGGGCCTCGACGAGACGGGCCGGCCGGTGCCGGCCCACCACCCCTTCACCATGCCCCACCCAGAGGACCTCGACCGGCTGGCCACGGACCCGCTCTCGGTCCGGGCCCAGGCCTACGACCTGGTGCTCAACGGGTGGGAGCTGGGCTCGGGGAGCGTTCGGATCCACCGGCCGGACGTGCAGCGCTCGGTGTTCGCCGCGCTCGGGATCTCAGAGGCCGAGGCCCGAGGCCGCTTCGGCTTTCTGCTCGACGCCCTCGCCTACGGCGCCCCGCCCCACGCCGGGTTCGCCTTCGGCCTCGACCGGCTGGTGGCCATCTTCTGCGGCGAGGAGAACATCCGGGAGGTGATCGCCTTCCCCAAGACCCAGTCGGGTGCCGACTTGATGACCGGCGCCCCCAAGCCCCTGTCCGACGCGGCGCTGGCCGAGCTCGGCCTGGCGCCGCCGGCCCGGTGAGCACCGGCGACCTGTTCGAGGCCCGCCGGGCCGAGCTGCGCTCCTCCCGGGCCCCGCTCGCCTCCCGACTCCGGCCGCGCACCTTGGACGAGGTGGTTGGCCAGCGGCACCTGATCGGGCCCGGGGCCCCCCTGCGGGTCCTGGCTGAGGCCGACCGCCTGGGCTCGGCGATTCTCTGGGGGCCACCGGGGACCGGCAAGACCACCCTGGCCCGGTTGCTGGCCGACGCGGGGTCCAAGGCGTTCGTGCCGCTGTCGGCCACCGCTTCGGGGGTGAAGGAGGTCCGGGCCGCCCTGGTCGATGCCGAGCGGCGGCTCGGCGAGCGGGGCCAGGGCACGGTGCTGTTCATCGACGAGGTCCATCGGTTCAACAAGGCCCAGCAGGACGTCCTGCTCCCGGCAGTCGAAGAGGGGGTGGTGGTCCTCATCGGGGCCACCACCGAGAACCCCTTCTTCGAGGTGAACGCCCCGCTCATGAGCCGCTCCACCCTCTGGCGGCTGGAGCCGCTCGACCTCGAGGACCTCCGGGTGGTGGTGGCTCGGGGGCTGGCCGCCGAGGGGGCCTCGGCCGACGACGCCGCCCTCGACGCGCTGGTGGCCTCGGCGGCCGGTGACGCCCGCAGCGCGCTCACCACGCTCGAGACCGCGGTCGCGCTGGCCCGGGCGCAGGGGGCCACGGCGCTGACCCGGGATCTGGTGGTGGCGGCCCGGGACCGCCGCATCTACCACCAGGGGCTCTCCGAGCACTACGACCAGGTGAGCGCGCTCATCAAGAGCGTCCGCGGCTCGGATCCCGACGCCGGGCTGTACTGGCTGGCCCGGATGCTCGAGGCCGGGGAGGACCCCAGGTTCATCGCCCGTCGGTTGGTCATCTTGGCCAGCGAGGACGTGGGCATGGCGGACCCGCAGGCCCTGGTGGTCGCGGAGGCCGCGGCCAGGGCGGTCGAGCTGGTGGGCCTGCCCGAGGCGGCGCTGCCCTTGGCCCAGTGCGTGGTGTACCTGGGCAGCGCGCCCAAGTCCAACCGGGTCACCGTCGCGCTCTTGCGGGCGCTGGAGGACGTCCGCGCCGGGGGGCGAGGCGAGGTGCCGGCCCACCTGCGCGATCCGCGCTCGCCGGCCGCGGCCGCCCGCACCGGCGAGCCCACCTACCGGTCGCCGCACGAGTGGCCCCTCGAGGCGGCCGGCCAGCATTACCGGCCGGCCGAGGCCGAGGGCCACGTCTACTACGAGCCGCCGGGCGAGGGGGCCGAGGGCTCCGCCGGGCTGGCGCCGGGTCGGGACCGACCCCCCCGATAGGCTCGATGCGCCCACAGGGCCACCAGCCCGGCGCGGAGCCGGGCCAACCCGAAGGAAGGCCGGACCGATGGACGCCAACCAGCTGCGCTCGAGCTTCCTCGAGTTCTTCGTCCGGCGCGGCCACCAGCTCGTTCCGTCGGCCCCCTTGGTCCCCCGGGACCCCTCGATCCTGTTCACCATCGCCGGCATGGTGCCGTTCAAGCCGTACTTCACCCGGGAGATGCAGCCGCCCTGGCCGCGGGCGGTCTCGGCCCAGAAGTGCTTCCGCACCGTCGACATCGATCTGGTCGGCGCGTCGCCCCGCCACAGCACGTTCTTCGAGATGCTGGGCAACTTCAGCTTCGGGGACTACTTCAAGGAGCGGGCGATCCCGTTGGCCTATGAGTTCGTGACCGAGGTCTTGGGGATCGAGGCAGACCGGCTGTGGGTCACCGTGCATCGCGACGACCGCGAGGCCGAGGACCTCTGGCGCTCCGCGACCCCGGTCCCAGCCGAGCGGGTCCAACGCCTGGGCGACGAGGACAACTTCTGGCGGATGGGAGAGACCGGCCCCTGCGGACCGTGCTCGGAGCTGTACTACGACCGGGTGGGCAGCGGTGGCGGCGGCCCGGCGCAGGGGCCCGAGGACCGCTACGTCGAGCTGTGGAACCTGGTCTTCATGCAGTACGACCGGCTGGCCGACGGCTCGCTGACCGAGTTGCCAAACCGCAACATCGACACCGGCATGGGGCTGGAGCGGACGCTGGCCGCACTGCAGGACGTGCCCACCATCTTCGACACCGACGCGTTCGCGCCGCTCATTGCCACCGCCGAGCGCCTGCTGTCGGTCCGCTACGGGGCCGGGCCCGACAGCGACGTCGCCATTCGCCGGCTGGCTGACCACGGGCGAGCCATGACCATGCTCATCAGCGACGGGGTGCTGCCCTCCAACGACGGCCGAGGCTACGTGCTGCGCCGCCTGATCCGACGGGCGGTCCTCGCCGCCCGCCGCCTCGAGGTGGCCCTCCCGGTGACCGGACCGCTCGCCCGGACCACGGTCGAGGCGATGGGCGAGGCCTATCCGGACCTGCCGGGCCGGCTCGACCTCATTCTCTCGGTCCTCGAGCGCGAGGAGGCGGCCTTCGACCGGACGTTGCGGACCGGCCTCGGGCTGCTCCACGAGGCGGTGGCGGCGGCCAAAGAGCGCGGCCAGGGGCGCCTGGACGGCCAGCTGGCCTTCGCCTTGCACGACACCCACGGCTTCCCGATCGAGCTGACCGAGGAGGTGGCGGCCGAGTCTGGTCTGTCGGTGGACCGGGCCGGCTTCGACGCCGCCATGGCCGCCCAGCGGGAGCGGGCCCGCCGCGCCGCTCGGGAGCCAGTGCTGGCCGACGAGGCCGCCTACCGCGACCTGCTCGAGCGGTCGGGCCCGACTGCCTTCGTCGGCCGGCGCCCCGAGGCCTACGCGGTGCCCGCCCGGATCGTGGCGATCTTGGCCGGGGAGCGGGAGGGGATGGCCGAGATCTTCTTGGACCGCACGCCCTTCTACGCCGAGGGAGGCGGCCAGGTGGGCGACACCGGGACCATCGTCACCGAGACCGGGCGGGCGGTGGTGGTCGACACGGTCGCGCCCCTCCCGGGGCTCCACGCCCACCGGGCCCGGGTGAGCGGCGAGCTGTTCGTGGGCCAAGAGGCGCTGGCCACCATCGACGGCGAGCGCCGAGAGGCCACCCGGCGGAACCACACCGGCACCCACCTCCTCCACGCCGCCCTGCGAGAGGTCCTGGGGGACCACGTGCGCCAGCAGGGTTCCTACGTCGGGCCGGACCGGCTGCGGTTCGACTTCAGCCACCACCAGGCGCCGGCCCGAGAGGAGCTGGCGGCGGTGGTGGAGCTGGCCAACCGCGACGTGCTGGGTGACGACGAGGTGGTGACCATCGAGACGACCTTGGCCGAGGCCGAGGCGCTCGGGGCGTTGGCGTTCTTCGGCGACCGCTACGGCGACGTGGTGCGCGTGGTGCGGGCCGGTCCCCACTCGCTCGAGCTGTGCGGCGGGACCCACGTGCACGCCCTGGGCCAGATCGGCCCGATCAGTGTGGTCTCGGAGGGTTCGATAGGGGCCAACACCAGGCGGATCGAGGCGGTCACCGGCCAGGCCGCGCTGAGCCGGAGCCTCGAGCGCGACGCCCGGCTGGAGGAGGTGGCCCGGCTCCTGCGAACCGAGCCCGACGGAGTGGTGCCAGCCCTGGAGCGGCTGCTCGAGCGCCAGCGGGAGGGGGAGCGAGCCCTCCAGCAGCTGCGCCGGCAGGCCCTGGAGGACGAGGCCGAGGCGCTGGCCGGCCGGGCCACCGACGCGGTGGTGGTTGCCCGCCGTGACGGCCTCGGGGCCGACGAGCTGCGGGCCCTGGCCCAGGCAGTCCTGCGCCGCGACGGGGTGCGGGCGGTCGTGGTGGGTGGGGTGAGCGGCGACCGGGTGGCGCTGGCTGCCGCCACCGGCGGCACGCCGGACGCGAGCGCCCTGGCCAAGCGGCTGGGCGGGCTGCTGGGCGGCTCCGGCGGTGGGCAGCCGGAGCTGGCCGTGGCTGGGGGGCGCGACGCTGCCCGGCTGGACCAGGCGCTGGGCGAGGCCGCCCGGGCCTTGCGGGGCTCGTGACCGAACAGCCCTGCTTGGCACCGGCGGTCGGGGTCGACCTTGGGACCCGGCGGATCGGGGTCGCGCGGTGCGACTCGGCCGGGACCCTGGCCTTCCCCCAGGCGGTGCTGGAGCGCAGCGGGGACCGGGCGGCCGACCACCGGGCGCTCGGCCGGCTGGCAGCCGAGGCCGGCGCCCGCACCGTGGTGGTCGGCCTGCCCGTCTCGCTGGACGGCACCGACGGGCCGGCGGCCCGTCGGGCCCGGGCCGAGGCCGACGAGCTTGCCCGCGCCCTGGTCGGGGTGGAGGTCGTGCTCTTCGACGAGCGGCTGACCACCGTCTCGGCCCGGTCGGCCCTGGCGGCCACCGGGCGGCGAGGCCGCACCCTGCGTGGTGGGCTGGATGCCGCCGCCGCCACGGTGCTCCTGCAGGCATGGCTGGATGCCGGGAGGCCGCGTCGGTGAGCGAGGAGGCGCCGCCGCTCGAGGTGGGCGCCCCGAGCGAGGGGGCGGCCCCCCCACCCCGGGGCGAGGCCCGCCGGCGCCGCGGCCGGCGCCGGCGGGTGCTGGCCGCCATCGTGGTCGCGGTGGTGCTGGCCGGGGCGGTGGCGTGGTACGAGCTCGAGGCCAACCCGCTCGGTGGTCCCGGCCCGGCGGTGTTGGTCCAGGTGAGACCGGGCCAGTCGACCGGCTCGGTGGTCGCCGAGCTGACCGGCCACAAGGTGATCGGAAGCTCGCTCGCGTTCCGGGTGTCGGAGCTCTTCCACGGTGTGCCGACGGTGGAACCCGGTGCCTACCTGTTCCACCAGAACCTCTCGTTCGGCGCGGTCCGGGCCCGGCTGGCGGCCGGGCCCAACGTCTCCACGCTGGAGGTCTCGGCCGGCCTGACCCTGGAAGAGGTTGCCCAGCGGGTGACCGACCTGCTCCCGACCACCCCTCGGGGGTCGTTCCTGGCGGCCGCCAAGGGCGCCGTGCACTCCCCGTACTCGATGCCGGGCTCGGGCAGCCTGGAGGGGACCATCGCCACCGGGCGGTACCTGGTGCTGCCGGGGGAGACGGCGACCCACCTGCTCGGCCAGATGGTGGCCCGGTTCGATCAGCAGGCGGCCCGGCTCCACCTCGCGGCGGCCGCGGCCGGCCTCGGGGTCACCCCCGCGCAGCTGGTGGTGGTGGCCTCGATCGTGGAGAAGGAGGGGGTGTACCAGAAGAACATGGGAAAGGTCGCTCGGGTGATCTACAACCGGCTCGAGACCGGGACCCCGCTGCAGATGGACTCGACGGTGCTGTACTCCTTGGGCCAGGACGGTGGCCCGGTGACCTCGGCCGACCTGGCCCTCGACACCCCCTACAACACCTACCTGCACACCGGGCTGCCCCCCACCGCGATCTGCACCCCGTCGCTGGCGGCGCTGGAGGCCGCCGCCCACCCCACCCCGGGCCCCTGGCGGTACTTCACCTTGGTGTCCAAGGACGGGACCGAGCAGTTCTCGGTCACCTACGCCCAGCAGCTGGCGGCCGAGGCCCTGGCGGCCAGCCGAGGGGTGCCCTGAGGTGGCCGGCCGTCCCGAGGGGACCTGGCCGTCGGCCCGGACCGTGGTGGTCGGGGTGGTGGGCGATCCGATCGCCCACTCCCTCTCGCCCCTGCTGCACAACACCGCCTTCGCCGAGATCGGGCTGGACTGGGTGTCGGTGGCCTTCCCGGTGCCCGCCGGGAAGGTCGGCCCGGTCCTGGACGCGCTCGGCCCCCTCGGGATTGCGGGGCTCTCGGTGACCATGCCCCACAAGGCGGCGGCCGCTGCCCACCTCGAGGTGCTCTCGCCGGTGGCCCGGCGGCTCGGCGCGGTCAACTGCGTGGTCAACCGGGGCGGCACGCTCGAGGGGGACAACACCGACGGCCAGGGGTTCTTGGACTCCCTGGCTCGGGCAGCCGGCGTCGAGGTGGCCGGGCGGCGGTGCCTGGTGGTGGGGGCGGGGGGCGCAGCCCGGGCGGTCGTCCTGGCCCTGGCCGACGCCGGGGCGGCCGAGGTGGTGGTGGTGGCCCGCCGCGCCGAGGCCGCGGCTGGCGCCGCCGCCCTGGCCGGCGACCGGGGCCGGGCCGGCTCGGCCCGGGATGCGCCGGCGGCCGAGGTGGTGGTCAACGCGACCCCGGTCGGGATGGTGGGGGCCGGGCCGGGGGCGCCGCTGGTCCCGGCGGAGGTGGTCGGTCCGGGCCAGGTGGTGGTGGACCTCGTCTACCGGCCGGCCGAGACCGACTGGATGCGGGAGGCCGCCCGCCGGGGGGCCACGGTGGTGGGCGGGCTGGGCATGCTGGTCCACCAAGCGGCGGCCCAGCTCGAGCGGTGGACCGGCCAGGCGGCGCCGCTCGAGGCGATGTGGGCGGCGGCGGCTTCGGCCTGACCGGGCTGGCTCACCCCTGAGCCCCGGTTCCCGGCCACAGCTGGGCGTCGGCCAGCGCGCTCACCACCGCCGTCCGCAGCTCCCGCTCGATGGCGGCTCGGTGGCCGTGGTTGGCCCGGACCATGACCCGCAGCGTCCCAGCCGACCCCGAGGTGCCGATCAGCCCCAGGACCTCGGGGTCCTGGGTGCAGCCGGCGGCCGGTGGGGCTCCGTGCACGACGCGGCGGGCCGCCTCGCCCACCAGCTCTGTCGCCCGGGACAGATCGGCTGCCGAGCCGACCGGGACCTCCACGTCCACCACCGCCTTGGCCCACCCCCGGGAGCGGTTGGTCAGCTGGCGGATGTCGCCGTTTGGCACGTAGATCAGCGAGCCGTCCACCGCCCGGACCCGGGTGACCCGCAGGCTCAGGTCCTCCACCGTCCCGGTGATCCCGTTGACCGCGATGGTGTCACCGATCACGTACTGGTCCTCCACCGTGAGCAAGAACCCCGACAGGTAGTCGCGCACCAGGGCTTGGGCGCCGAACCCGATGGTGGCGCCGATCACCGTCGCGCTGGCCAACAGCGGGGTGAGGTCGATGCCCAGCATGCCGAGCACGGTCGCCACCGCGAGCACCGCCACCGCGAAGCGCCACAGGTTGGCCAGGATCGCGGCGTGGGTGGACACCCGGGAGCGGGTCCGGGGCGACCCCGACAGGCTGGCCGCCGAGGTCCCCATCCGGACCACCACCCGGCGAAGCAGGCGGGCCCCGTAGCGGGCGACCAGCCACGCTCCCAGGGCGACCAGGACCACTTCCAACGGGCGGAGCACGAACTCGACCAGGGTGTGGGCGGTGGGGCTCGAGACCCCGGCCTTGCGCAGCAGGTCGTAGAACCAGCCCTGGTCCCCGCCGATCGAGCCCACCGAGCTGAGCCCCCAGCCCGGCCGGGGCGGGCAGGTCGCCCAGGGGGTGCACGGCATGGCCGTTATTCTGTCCGGTGGTGCGTGCCGCCATCAGCCTCGCCGAGCCGCGTACCGCACGCAAGGCCGGCGACCTGGACGTCACCTTGCTGGCGGCCACCTTGGTCACCGCGGCGGTCGGCGTGGTCATGGTGTACACCGGCTCCCGGGGGACCGCGGCCGCGGCCGGGCTGTCGCCGCACTACTTCTTGGAGCGCCAAGCCCTGTTCGTGCTGCTCGGGATCGGGGCGATGGCCGCCCTGGCGGTGGTCGACTACCGGCGGCTCGAGCTGTTCGGAATGGTCATCTACGGCTGCACCATCGCCGGGCTGCTGGGGGTGTTCGTCATCGGGCACCACGCCCAGGGAGCCGGTCGCTGGATCAGTCTGGGTCCGATCGAGATCCAGCCCTCGGAGTTCGCGATCGTCGGGCTGATCATCGGCCTGGCGACGTTCGTGGCCCGTCGGACCGACGGGCTCACCTGGGCCGACCTGTTCCGGATGCTGGCGATGGCAGCAGTGCCCATGCTGCTGGTCATGGCCCAGCCGGACCTTGGGACGGCGGTCATCATGGCGGTCGTCCTGGTGATCATGCTGGCCGTGGCCGGCCTCCCGCTGCGCACCTTGTGCCTGCTGGCGGTGGTGGCCGGTCTCCTCCTCTTGGCGGCGGTGGAGGTCGGCCCCAAGATCGGGCTGCTCCACGGGTACCAGTTCTCCCGGCTGGGCAGCTTCTTGGAGCAGGACTCGAAGAAGCCGAGCATCCAGCAGTCGATCTGGAACGTGAAGCAGTCCAAGCTGGCCATCGGGGCCGGCGGCCTGCACGGGCAAGGCCTCGGCAACGGCTCGCAGACCAACAACGGCTACGTCCCAGAGCAGCAGACCGACTTCATCTTCTCGGCGGTCGGCGAGCAGCTCGGGTTCATCGGCTCGACCCTGCTGCTCGGGCTGCTGGCGGTGATCTCCTGGCGGCTGCTGCGGGCCGCCCAGCTGGCCCGGGACACCTTCGGCCGGCTGCTGTGCGGCGGCGCGTTCGCGTTCATCGCGTTCAGCACCTTCCAGAACGCCGGGATGGCGATGGGCATCATGCCGGTGGCCGGGGTCCCGCTGCCGTTCGTGAGCTACGGCGGTTCGGCCGTGCTCTGCTTCTTCATGGTGGTGGGCATCACCCTGAGCGTCCGTCGGCTGCGAGGCCGGCCAGCCGCCTGAGGGCGGGTGGCCGTGGCCCCACCCCCGAGCGAGCCCGCCGGAGCGGTTCCGGAGGGGGCCGCGGCCGAGCCGTTCGTCCCGGTGGAGGTGGCGGCGGTCGAGGTCGAGCTGCCCGACCCCTACGCAGTGGTGGTGCTGGCCGAGTCGGGCGAGGGGGCCCGGACCCTGGCCATCCCGATGGCACTCCCCGACGCCAGCGCGCTGGCCCACGCCTGGCGACGGGTGCCCACGGCGCGCCCGCTCACCCACGCGCTGTTCGCCGAGGTCCTGGTCCGTCTGGGGGCCTCCGTGGAAGTGGTCCGGCTGCTCGGCCGCCGAGACGGGGTGGTGCTGGCCGAGCTGGAGCTGTGCAGCCCCCGAGGGCGGGAGCGGGTGCCCTGCCGGCCCTCCGACGGCCTCGCGCTGGCCCTCCGCCAGCTGGTCCAGGCCCCGATCGTGGCCAACCCGGCGCTGTTCGAACCCGAGGTGGACGTGGCGCCGCCGGACGACCCGCTCAGCCGACCCGGATGAACGCCCGTTCCCCGGGCTGGCGCACCCCGGTCGCCAGCTCGGCCGGCGTGGCGCTGGCCTCCTGCGAGATCCGCATGAGGATCGCCACCAGCACGTAGTTGGTCACCAGCGACGAGCCACCGTAGGCCATGAAGGGCAGGGTGATCCCGGTGAAGGGGAGCAGCCGGATCACCCCGGCCATGATGAAGAAGCTCTGGAAGCCGAGCAGCGCGGTCAGCCCGACCGCCACCAGCCGGGCGAAGTCGCTGCGGGCGGTCTGGGCGATCCGCAACCCGGTGCCCACCAGCAACAGGAACGCCAGGGCCACCGCGGCCGTGCCCATCAGGCCGAGCTGGTAGCCGATGGCGGCGAAGATCATGTCGCTGGTGAGCGCCGAGATGAACAGCGCACACCCCTGGGCGCAGGCCTGGCCGAGGCCGATGCCCACGCCGCCCACCCCGCCCAGGCCGAGCGCGTACCAGCCGTTGGCCAGCTGGTCGCCCCCGCCCCCGAAGCAGGTGGGCCGCGGCGGGTGGGCCGTGCACGCCGGGGAGTTGGAGGTGCTGGCCCACGGGTCGAGCCAGATGGTCACCCGCTCGTGGAACTGGACGAACAGGTGGGCGACCACGAACGCGCCCAGCGCGAACAGCACCAGGCCGAAGACCAGGTAGCCGACCCGGCCGGTGGCCACCCACAGCATGACCATGAACAGGGTGAACAGCAGCAGGGCGAAGCCGATGTCGTCCTCCTTGGCGATCACCAGCATGCAGAACCCCCAGACCAGCAGCATCGGCACGAGCGGCCGGGGATCGAGCACCAGGCGGTTGCCCAGCCGGGCGGTGGGGATGGAGAGCAGCTCTCGCTTCTCGGCCAGGTAGGACGCGAAGAACAGGCACAGCAGGATCTTGGCCACCTCGATCGGCTGGAACTCGAGCGAGCCGAGGTGGACCCACAGCCGGGTGGCCCCCACGGTCAGCCCGAGGTGGGGGACCAGGGGCAGCAGGATCAGGATCACCCCGACCAAAAGCAGCAGGTAGCGGTAGCGGTCCAGGTCCCGGGTCCGGCGGATGGCGAGCAGCGCCAGCGCGTAGAGCAGGACCCCGAGCGCGCTCCAGCCGGCCTGGGCCGACGCGAACGCCGGGTCGTAGCGGGCGATGATCACGTAGCCGATCCCGTTCAACAGCACCACCGTGGGCAGCACGATCGGGTGGGCGTCGGGGACCAGCCAGCGGTTGACCAGGTGGGCGACGATGGTGAGGAGGAACAGGATCCCGAGGAACGGCCCGATGTGGGGCGGGATCTTGGACGACCGGGCCAGGGACGCCAGCACGTACAGGGCGGTGATGATCACCCAGCCGAACACGAGCAGGCCCAGCTCGGTGCGGCGCTTGGGCTTGGGCCCGAACGCGTAGCGCGGCACCCGGTGGTAGCGGGGGGGACCCGCGGTGCTGGCCACCGGTCGATCGTAGTGGCGGCGGTAGAGTTGCCGGCGGAGAAGCCCGATGACCGTCCCGCCCACCTCTGACCCGCCCGGGTTCGAGGTGTTCTCTGGCCCGGCTGCCTGGGCCGGCCCGGCCGACGACGATCAGGAGCGGGCTCGGCGCAAGGCCCGCCAGGAGGCGATCGAGGCCATCGGGCCGCAGCGGTTCACCAACCGGGAGCTGTCGCGGCTGGACTTCGGGGCCCGCCTGCTCGACCTGGCCGACGACGACCGGGTCCCCTTGCTCGAGCGGGTGAAGTTCATGGCCATCTTCGCCGAGATGCTCGACGAGTTCTTCCAGGTTCGAGTGTCGGGGTTGGAGGACCAGGTCGCGGCCAACGTCACCACCCCCTCCGACGACGGGCTGCGCCCGGCCGAACAGCTCCGGGCCATCCGGCTGCGGGTGGTCGAGCTGGTGGCCCGCCAGGACCGGATCTTCCTCGATCGGCTGGTGCCGGCGCTGGCGGCAGCCGGGATCCGGCTGTCGGACTGGTCCTCGCTCGACGACGACGACCGCCGCTACCTGGTCGAGGTGTTCCACCGGGAGATGTACCCGGTCCTCACCCCCCTGGCCGTCGACCCCTCGCACCCGTTCCCCTACATCTCCAACCTCTCGCTCAACCTGGTGGTCGAGGTGGGCGACCCGGTCACCGGGGAGCGGCGGATCGCCCGGGTCAAGGTGCCGCCGGTGCTGAGCCGTTTTGTCGTCCTCCCCGACGGCGAGCGGTTCGTGCCCCTCGAGCAGGTCATCGCGGCCCACTTGGACGCCCTGTTCCCCGGGATGTCCATCGGCCGCCACGACGTCTTCCGGGTGACCCGCAACGCCGACCTCACCTTTGAGGAGGACACCGACGACCTGATGATGGCGATCGAGATGGAGCTGCGCCAGCGCCGGTTCGGCCGGGCGGTGCGGCTCGAGATCGCCGCCGGGGCGCCCGAGTCGGTGCGCAGCCTGCTCGCGTCCCAGCTGCAGCTGTCGGAGGACAACGTCTACTCGATCGAGGCGCCGATCGACCTGGGCGGCCTGTGGGCAGTGTTCGCGCTGGAGCGGCCCGAGTTGCACGAGGCCAGCTGGACCCCGCTGACCCCGGCACCGTTGGTGTCGACGTCGAGCGAGCCGGTCGATTTCTTCGCCGTGCTGCGGGAGCAGGACGTGGTGGTCCACCACCCCTACGAGTCGTTCGCGACCTCGGTGGAGGCCTTCGTGGAGCAGGCGGCCGTCGACCCCGACGTGATCGGGATCAAACAGACCCTGTACCGAACCTCCGGCGACAGCCCGATCGTGGCCGCGTTGATCCGAGCAGCCGAGCTCGGCAAGCAGGTGGCGACGGTGGTCGAGCTGCGCGCCCGTTTCGACGAGCAGGCCAACATCGGCTGGGCCAAGGCCCTGGAGGAGGCCGGCGTCCACGTCGTCTACGGACTGGTCGGGCTCAAGACCCACTCCAAGATGTGCCTAGTCCTGCGGCGCGAGGAGGACGGGGTCCGTCGCTACTGCCACATCGGCACCGGCAACTACAACTCCAAGACCGCCCGGCTCTACGAGGACCTGGGCCTGTTCACCGCCGACGAGGAGATCGGGGCCGACCTGGGCGACCTGTTCAACCACCTGACCGGGTTCTCCCGGCACGCCGAGTACCGCCAGCTCCTCGTGTCCCCGGTCACCACCCGTGACCGGGTCATCGAGATGATCGAGGAGCAGGCGGCGGCCGGGGAAGCCGGCCGGATCGTCCTCAAGCTGAACGGCCTGACCGACCCGGCGGTGATCGACGCCCTCTACGGCGCGTCGATGGCCGGGGTGCCGATCGACCTGGTGGTCCGGGGCCTGTGCTCGATCCGCCCCGGGGTGCCTGGCCTGTCGGAGACGATCCGGGTCCGCTCGGTGGTCGGCCAGTTCCTGGAGCACTCCCGCATCTACCGCTTCGGCGGACCCGCAGCCGGCGCCGATGGCTGGGGCGAGGCCGCGCTGGACGGGCGGACCCCGCTGCGGCTCTACATCGGCTCCTCGGACCTCATGCGGCGCAACCTCGACCGCCGGATCGAGGTCCTGGCGCCGGTGCGGGACCGGCGGCTGGTGGCCCGGCTGCTCGAGGTGCTGGAGCTGGCCCTGGCCGACGACACCAACGCCTGGGAGCTGGTCGACGACCACTGGCACCGGGTGCCCACCACCCGCTCCATCAGCCTCCAGGAGCGGCTGAAGGAGCTGGCCCTGGCCCGGGCCCGCCGCCGCCGGGATCTCGACGTCCGGGCTCAGGCCACGCCGGGCTGAGCGACGCGGTCTGCTCAGTCGGCCGGCCGGGCGCTGTTGGCGGCCGCCTCGGAAAGCCGGGAGGGGCGCCCCGAGTCGAGCTGGTGGCGGCGGCCGAGGTGCCAGCGCAGCGAGACGTAGGCGACCCCGCCGACCGGGATCGGCAGCCAGAAGTTGACCAACCGCCAGCTGATCACGCCCAAGATCGCGGTGGCCTTGGGCACCTGGAAGCCGACCAACGTGGGGATGAGCACGCCTTCCACCACGCCCAGGCCAGAGGGGGTCACCGGGATGACTGCCAGGATGTTGGCCAGGCCGTAGGCGACCAACAGGTCGATCGGGAACACCGGCTTGGCCTGGAAGGCGAAGAGGAACACCCACAGCGAGGCGGCGTCGAGGAGCCAGTTGGCTGCCGCCCACAGGATGGCCCGGCGCAACAGGGTGCGGTCGGCGAACAGGACGTGCACCCGGTCGGCCAGCTGGTGGAGCAGCTGGGCGACCTTGTCGGGGTTGACGAACGGGACCCTGGCGGCGAGGGCCTCGATCCAGCGCACGGCGCGGGTCCGCCCCCGGGTGAGCAGGGCGATGGTCCCGGCGAAGGCCGCGAGGAGGACCACACCGGCGGCGGCGGCAATGCCGTAGAGGGGGTTGAAGCCTCGCAGCGGGATGGAGATCACCAGGGCCAGCCAGAAGATGGCGTTGAGCACCACCGCCGAGCCGATCCCTTGGGTGGCCACGCCGAACCCGGCGGTGCTGCCGGGCACCCCGGACTCGGTGAGCAGCCGGTAGCTGACCGCGGTGCCCGGCGCGGTGCCCCCCGGGACCACGTGGCTCACCGCCAGGCTGGCCATGTTGATCCGCAGCAGCCGGAACCGGCCGGGCGCGTCGGGCGAGAGCACCGTCCGGGACAGCTCGGCGTAGGCGGCCAGCGCCAGGACCTCGAGGCCCACCCCCAGCAAAAGCTCGGCCACGTTCACGTGCCCGAGGATGCCGACCGACCGCCGGGCGCTGGCCAGCTCTGGCAACAGCAGGTACTCGAACACGAAGAACAGGACCACGATCGAGATGGTCCAGCGGACCTCGCGGCGGAGCCTCGGCAGGTGGAACCGCCGTCGGCTCGGCTCGCTCATGGGCCCCATGCTGGCACGCGGGGGCCGCTGGCTCCGGTCCGACCCGGCGCCCGCCCGACGCTCTCCTAAGCTGCCCGCCGTGCGGGTCCTGGTCATCGTGCCCACCTACAACGAGGTCGAGAACATCGAGCGGGTGGTGCGGGCCACCGCCGAGGCCCTGCCCGAGGCCGGGATCCTGGTCGTCGACGACGGCAGCCCCGACGGCACCGCCGAGCGGGTCCGCCAGCTGCAGGGTCAGGTGCCCGACCTCAACCTGCTGGAGCGGCCAGCCAAGTCCGGGCTGGGCAGCGCCTATCGGGCCGGGTTCGCCTGGGGGCTCGAGCGAGGGTACGAGGTGATGGTGGAGATGGACGCCGACGGCTCCCATGACCCGGCCGCCCTGGTCGAGCTGTTGGCACCGATCGAGGCCGGTCACGAGGTCGCCATCGGGTCCCGCTACGTGCCCGGGGGCTCGATTCCCAACTGGAAGTTCCACCGCTACCTGCTGTCCAAGGGCGGCAACCTCTACGCCTCGGCCGTCCTCGGGCTCGGGGTCGCCGACTCGACCGCCGGGTTCCGGGCCTACGCCGCCAGCGTGCTGACCAGGATCCCGCTGGAGCAGGTCCGGGCCGAGGGCTACGGCTTTCAGATCGAGATGACCTACCGGGCCAAGGCGGCCGGCGCCTCGATCGTCGAGGTGCCGATCCGCTTCGTGGACCGGGCCCAGGGGCAGTCGAAGATGTCCGGCGCCATCGTGGTGGAGGCGTTCGCGCTGGTCACCTGGTGGGCGCTCCTGCGGGTGCTAGGCCGGCTGCGGTGGGTGGCGGCCGTCGGCCGGCGGCCGCCGGTCCAGGAGGTGCCGGCTCCGCCGCGTTGACGCCGGAGGCCCCGCCGGCCCCCGGACCTGCGATCATGGTGTCGTGGCCGAGAAGGACCGCATCTTGGTGGTCGACGACGAGCCGTACATCACCGACCTGCTCGCGACCGGTTTGGCCTTCGAGGGTTTCGAGGTCGAGGTGGCCGCGACCGGGGCGGAGGCCACCCGCTTGCTCCGGGCCACCCGCCCCGATCTGGTCCTGCTCGACGTGATGCTGCCCGACGGCGAGGGCATCGAGGTCTGCCGCCGCTGGCGGGAGGAAGGCGAGAGCGTCCCGGTGCTGTTCCTCACCGCCCGGGACGCGACCGAGGACAAGGTGGCCGGCCTGGCGGTGGGGGACGACTACGTGACCAAGCCGTTCTCGCTCACCGAGGTGGTTGCCCGCATCGGGGCGGTGCTGCGACGCAGCCAGGCCGATGGGCTCGAGGACCGTCCGCTCAGATTTGCCGACCTGGTGATGGACGTGGAGGCCCGGGAGGTCTGGCGCCAGGGGGTGCCCATCGAGCTCACCGCGACCGAGTTCAACCTGCTGCGCTACCTGCTGGAGAACGCCCGCCGGGTGGTCTCCAAGTACGAGATCCTCGACGAGGTGTGGGGCTACGGCTTCGAGGGCGACCCGAACATCGTGGAGACCTACATCAGCTACCTGCGCAAGAAGATCGACGAGCTCGACCCGCCCCTCATTCACACCGTCCGGCGAGTCGGGTACTCGCTCCGGCTGCCCCGACAATGAGCGGCCGCTGGCAGGGGAGGGGGCCATGAGCCTGCGCCGGCGGCTCACCGTGTCGATGGCCATCGTGCTCGTGGTCGCACTCGCGGTGGCCGACGCGGTGACCTACAGCTCGCTGCGCTCCTTCCTCTACGGCCGGCTGGATGCCCAGCTCGACGGGGCCCAGCTCCAGGCCTACACCTACCTCGCGGTCCGGCGCCCGTTCCTGCAGACCCACGACCGCCGGTTCCCCCACTCGCTCGCCTTCGAGCAGGACCAGCTGGACGCCCGGGTGAGCCCGGACATCTACGTGATGGTGGTCTCGCCCACCGGCAAAGTGATCGTCCCCGAGGACCCGAGCGTCAACCCGGGCCCTCGGCCGCTGGTCCCCCGCTCGGTCCAGCCGGCGCCGTACCCCCGGCTGCACCGGTTCGCGGCCGTCGGCGCCTACCACGCCGAGGCCGACAGTGTGGACGTGGGCAGCGTCGGCCACTCGGGCATCCGCTATCGGGAGTCACTGGTCAGCGTTCCCCAGGGGGTGCTGGTGGTGGCGGCGCCACTCAACCCGACCACCGCCACCTTGTCCTCGCTGCTGCGGATCCAGGTCCTGGCATCCCTGGCGGTGCTGGCGGTGCTGTGCACGGTCGTGCTGGTCACCCTGCGCCGGGGCTTGCGGCCGCTCGAGACGATGGCCGAGACCACCGACGCCATTGCCGCTGGCGACCTCACCCGGCGAGTCACCCTGGGCCGGGCGTCGAGCGAGGTCGCCCGGCTGGGGCGAGCCCTCAACGCGATGCTGGCCCGGATCGAGCAGGCGTTCGCCGAGAAGTCGGCCTCGGAGCGCCGGCTGCGCCAGTTCGTGGCTGACGCGTCGCACGAACTGCGCACCCCCCTCACCTCCATCCGGGGCTACACCGAGCTGTTGCGCAAGGGCGCGTTCGCCGACCAGGAGGGTCGTGACCGGGCACTGCGCCGGGTGGAGCGGGAGGCCAGCCGGATGGGCGTCCTGGTGGACGACCTGCTGCTGCTGGCCCGCCTGGACCAGGGGCGGCCGCTCGAGCAGGTCCCAGTGGACCTGTCCCGAGTGGCGGCCGAAGCAGTGCTCGACGCCCGGGCGGTCGACCCGCAGCGGCCGATCGACCTCCACGTGCCCGGCCCGGTGGTGGTGGCCGGGGACCGCGACCGGCTCCGCCAGGTCGCCCACAACTTGGTCCGCAATGCCCTCGACCACACCCCGCCGGGCACGCCGGTCACCGTGTCGGTGCGAGCCGACGACCGGCGCGGCTACCTCCGAGTCGCCGACCAGGGCCCCGGGCTGAGCGACGAGGGCAAGGCCCGGGCGTTCGACCGGTTCTGGCGGGACGACGCGGCACGCACCGGGGGCGGGAGCGGGCTCGGGCTGTCCATCGTCCGAGCCATCGCCGAGGTGCTCGGCGGTTCGGCCACCGTCGTCTCCGAACCTGGGCAGGGGGCGGTCTTCGAGGTGGACATCCCGCTGGTCGCGCCGGCATCGGAGGCCGGACCCCCGGGCGGCGTCCCCCGGGACGAGGCGGTGGTCACTGCCGGAGCACGAGGGACTCGGCGTCAGCCACCAGGCACCGCAGGACCGCCGCCAGCTTGAGGTCGGTCTCGGCCAGCTCGGCCGCCGGGTCCGAGGCGGCCACGATGCCGGCCCCGGCCCACACCTCGGCCCGCCGGCCGGCCAGGGTGCTCGAGCGCAGCCCGACGACGAAGTCGCCGTCACCGTCGGCGTCGAGCCAGCCGACCGGGCCGGCCCACGGGCCGCGCCGGCCGGGCTCGAGCTCGCCGATGAGGGCCAGGGCGCGCTGGCGGGGGACGCCGCCCACCGCCGGCGTTGGGTGGAGTGCCGCGGCCAGCTCCAGCGCGCTGGGCGGGGCGCCGGCCGCCGGCCGCAGCGTCCCGGCGATGGCGGTCCCGAGGTGGGTCATCGAGGCCAGCGGGACCAGGGACGGGGGTGGCACGTCGAGCTCGAGGCAGCGGGGCTCGAGGACCGAGACGATGTCGGCCACCACCAGCCGGTGTTCCTCGAGCTCCTTGGGGGAGCCCAGGAGCCCGGCGCCGTCGCCGGCGGCCGCCGTGCCGGCCAGCGGGTGGGAGCGCACCTGGCGGGCACGTCGGGAGACCAGCAGCTCGGGCGAGGCACCGACGAAGACCCCGGCCCCCGGGTGGCGGACCAAGAAGGCGGTGGCCGACGGCTCCCGGTTGGCGAGGCGCCCGAGGACGGCGGTGGGGGCGACCGGCCGGCCCAGGTCGACGACCAGCCGCCGGGCCAGGACCACCTTGGCCAGCGCACCGCGGCGGATCTCGGCCCGTGCCCGGGCCACCGCAGCGGCATAGTCGGCCGGGTCCGAGGCCACCAGCCGGGGTGGCGCCCCGGCGGCGCCCTCAGGGTGGGCCAGGCCGGCCAGCACCAGGGCCCGGTCTGGCTCGACCGGGTCTTCTGCGACCACGGTCGCCCACTCGGCCCCAGTCGAGTCCCGGCCGTAGAGGAGGGCCGGGACCACCAGGGCGGCCGGGGCGCCGGGCTCGAAGGGCAGCGACCCCACGGCGACCGGGCCGGTCCCGGGCAGGCCGACCGGGTCGTCGCGCTCGATCGCTGCCAGGGCGCGGCTGACGCCAGCCGCCGCGGCGGGGTCGTGCAGGCCGGCCGGGAGGCCGAGGACAGCCGCCCGACCCTGGCCCGCCACGGTCAGGGAGCACCCGGCGATCAGCACCCCGTGATCCCCGGCGACCGCGATCGGGTCGATGGGGGGTCCGGGTTCCAGTGCCCGGGTGATCGCCTTCACCGGGTCTCCGGCGGCATGCCCCGTCGGGTGGCGGTGATCAGCTGGCTGAGCCCGCCGTCGAGGAGCCGGCGGCCGACCCCGGAGAAGCCGGCTCGTGCGACGAGGGCCCGCAGCTCGGAGGGAGCGGGAAGGTAGGCAGTCGAGCGGGGGAGGTAGCCGTAGGCGGCGCGGTCCGACAGCACCCCACCGATCGCCGGCACGCAGCGGCCGAACCACAGGTCGAAGCCGGCCCGCAGCAGGCGGCCTTCGGGCGCGGCCACCTCGAGCACCGCGAGCCGACCCCCGGGGCGCAGGACCCGGGCGGCCTCTGCCAGCGACCCCTCGAGGTCGGTGAAGTTGCGCAGCGCGAAGCCGCAGACCACCCCGTCGAGCGCCCCGTCGGGCAGAGGGAGGGCGGAGGCGTCCGCTTGCACCGCCGGGAACCCACGGTGGCGGGCGGCCAGCATGCCGCGGGAGAAGTCGGCGCCCAGTGCCCGCAGGCCTGCCCGGCGCGCCATCACCGCGAGGTCGCCGGTGCCGCAGGCGAGGTCGAGCACGCGTGAGCTGGCTGGGAGCCCAAGCGCCCGGACGCAGAGGCGGCGCCACCGCCGGTCCAGGCCGACCGTGATCACCCGGTTGACCAGGTCGTAACGGGGGGCGATGGTGTCGAAGATGGTCCGAACCACCTCGGTCTTGTGGGGCCCGTGGGGGAGGTCGGCCCCTTGGCCCGCCACGGTCATGGCGGCGCCGGGATCGCGCTGCCGGGCGGGCCCAGTCGCTCGGCCCGGGCGGGCCGGTGGTGGCGGTCGGTCAGGGTGCTCACGCGCTCGATCCCTGGGGGGAGGTCTCGGGTTGGGGGTCGTCCCGGTGGCACGTTAGACCACGGGGTGGCGTCCCCTGCCCGGCCCGTCCGGGCCCGGGGTCAGCGGAACCAGATGCGCTGGTAGTGGCGGCTCTCTGGATGGAGCAACAAGGCGACCAGCACCCCGGCGAAGGCCAGGTTGAGGATCTGGCCGAGACTCTGGGAGACCGCGACGAACAGCACCAACTGGGCCAGGACGTACGCGACGGCGGCGCTCAGCGCGACCCAGTAGCCCCACCGGCGCTCGTTGGCGATGCCGTTGGCGCCGACCGCCGCGACCAGCAGCAGCAGCGGGAGGGCGGCCCCGAAGACGATCACCCCGAGCAACGCCAGCGCCGCGTTGAGGTAGCACAGCACCACCGCGGCCTGGAGCGTCTGGGGCTGGCTCTGGTCGAACCACTTGCGGGGAGTCTGGGGCACCTGCCGATTCTGCCAGCCGCGAGGACCGGCCGGTGGATCGCCTACGCTCCGATCGACGAGGGGGGACCGAGACCATGGCATCGCAGGAGCCGGCCGGCCACAACGAGGACCACCACCGCAACGTCTCGGGCGGCGGCCTGCGGGCGGCGGTCTTCGGGATGAGCGACGGCCTGGTCACCAACGTGTCGCTGATCCTCGGGGTGGCTGGCGCCCATCCCGGCGGCCCCTTCGTGCGGCTGGCCGGGGTCGCCGGGCTGGTGGCCGGGGCGTTCTCGATGGCCGCCGGGGAGTTCGTCTCCATGCGGGCCCAAAGCGAGCTCATGCTGCGAGAGCTCGAGGTCGAGCGAGTGGCGCTCAAGCGCTCGCCCACCGACGAGCGCGACGAGCTGGTGGCCATCTACGAGGGCCGGGGGATCCACCGCCAGGTGGCCGAGCAGCTGGTGGACGAGATCATGGCCGACCCGGAACTGGCCCTCGAGACCCATGCCCGAGAGGAGCTGGGCTTTGACCCCCGGGCGATCGGCTCGCCCATCCAGGCGTCGGCGTCCTCGTTCGTCTCCTTCGCCGTAGGGGCGGTGCTGCCGCTGCTGCCATGGCTGGTCGGCTCGGGGACCGCGGCCACGGTGGCTTCGATCGCGATCGGTGGGGTGACCGCGTTGGTGGTCGGGGTCCTGGTGGGGGTGATGACCGGTCGCTCCCGCTGGCGCACCGCGCTGCGCCAGTTGGTGGTGGCGGCCGTGGCAGCCGCCGTCACCTTCGGCATCGGTCGGGCCGTGGGCGTGGGGGTCGGTACCTAACGCGGTGCCCGGTTGGCCCGACGACGGTGGCGCGATGACGACTTCTCGCCGCTCGTCGACCCCTCCACCACCGGCGTGTTCGTGGGATCCGTCGCTTCCTTGAGGATCACCAGCACTGGCAACGTGAGCCGCGACGATGTCTATGGCATCTGGACCACGCCGACGGTCACAGTGTTCGGTGGCTCGAACAACGTGTTCGCGGCGGTGACGACGCCGCTGTTCGTCGCCTAGTTCCCAGGATCAGGGGTCTGGCCGCTGCGCCAGAGGTAGCAGCGGTCGAGGTGGTCGACCGCGAAGCCCAGGGACCGGTAGAGGGCGAGGGCGGGGTCGTTGTCCCGGTCGACGTAGAGCATGCCCACCTCGGCTCGACCGGCCAGCCAGTCCATGCCGGCGATGGCGAGGGCCCGCCCGAACCCGCGCCCCTGGGCGTCGGGGTCCACCGAGATCACGTAGATCTCACCCAGGACCGGCCTGGCTTCCCGATGCACCTTGGTCCAGCACGACCCGGCCAGTCGGCCGCCGACCTCGAGGAGGATGAACCCCTCGGGGTCGAACCATGGCGCCGCCTCCCGTCGGCGAAGGGTGGGCAGGTCCCAGCCACCCTGTTCGGGGTGGGTGGCGAAGGCCCGATTGTTGACCTCGAGCCAGGCCTCCTCGTCCACCCCTGGACGGAAGGACCGCAGCTGCACCTCCGCACCCAGCGCCGGGCGGTCGACACGCAGCGGGAGCGGGGCCCGCAGCTGCAGCAGGTCCCGCTCCACGGCGAAGCCGAGGTCGAGCGGCGCACGGTCGTCGGCCGGCCGGTGTCGGTAGGCCCAGGTTCGGACCTCGCGGATGCCCGATCCGGCGAGCCGCTCGAGGGCGGTCGCGAGCAGGGCGCGCCGGACCTCGATGCGGTCCGGGTCGGTCACCACCTCGATGGTGGCGGTGCCGGCCCGATGGTCGATCTGGGCGTAGCCGTCGACCCGCTCGGCCCGGTGGATGAGGCCCGAGAACCCCTGCCCGTCCTGCCAGGCCAGCATGCTCGGTTCTGCCATGGCTGGGTGGCCGGAGGCCCGGGCCACCCGGACGAGCAGGTCCTCGACGGCGCGCCGGACTTCGTGGTCGCCGGGCGCCAGGTCCTCAACCTGGGTGGACCGAGTGCTGGGGGGCACGTGGGCACCCTAGATGACTCGGATCTCGGTGACCCAAGCCCTGGCCGGGGCGCCGGCTTCGGGTGCACGGCGTCTCGGTGCTCGGGGCGGCCCGCGGTCGTCGGGCCACCGCGGAATCCGGTCTCGACCTGCGGCTGCGGCGCCACCCACGGTGCCTGCGAGCCTCATGCTCGGGTAGGGGCGGGGGTAACGTCCCTCGGGCATGGCGGAGCAGCGGCGGGGCAGCGGCAACCTGCGGGCTCGAGCCGGCGAGGTGGCAGCGCGCCTCGCCCGGACCTACCCGGGCCAGGCCCGCGACCTGTGTGCGCTCAGGTTCGAGACACCCTTCCAGCTCTTGGTCGCGACCATCCTGTCGGCCCAGAGCACCGATGTCCGGGTCAACCTGGTCACCCCCGAGCTGTTTCACCGCTATCCGGACCCGGCATCGCTGGCCGCGGCCGAGCCCGAGGCGCTGGAGGCGATCATCCGCTCGACCGGATTCTTCCGGGCCAAGACCAGGAACCTCATTGGGATGGCGGCCGCGCTCGTCGAGCGGTTCGGCGGAGAGGTCCCGACGGCGTTGGAAGACCTGGTCACCCTGCCGGGGGTCGGCCGCAAGACGGCGAACGTGGTCCGCAGCGTCGCTTTCGACCTGCCCGGCCTGCCGGTGGACACCCACGTCGGCCGGCTGGCCCGGCGGCTCGGCCTCTCTGCGGCGAGCGATCCGGTCAAGGTGGAGGCCGAGGTCTCCGGCCTGCTCGCGCCCGAGCAGCTGGGTGCCTTCAGCCTGCGGCTGATCCTGCACGGCCGAGCGGTGTGCGTGGCCCGACGGCCGCGCTGCGAGCAGTGTGTGCTGGCCGATCTGTGCCCGTCGTCGGCGGTGCCGGGTGGGGCCGGGCATGAGTAGTACTAGAGGTGCTACTTTTTGGGCATGGTGGTGAAACGTTCGGTCTCGCTCGGTGACGAGGTCGCGGCGGCCGTCGAGCAGGCCGCCAAAGAGGACGGCCTCTCGTTCAGTGCGTGGCTGTCCCGGGCGGCCGAGCAGCAGCTTCGGATCCGTCAGGGCTTGCGGGGCGTCGCCTCCTGGGAGGCTGAAGCCGGCTCGCTCAGTGCCGAGGAGATCGCCGCCGGCGAGGACCTGCTGGCTCGGCTGCTCTCGGGGGTCTCGGGCATGGCGTCGAGGGTCCGCCGGCGGTGAGCGTGGGCACCCGGTCGGGCCTGGTCTACGGGGTGGGCGCGCTGCGCGCCGCCGCTCGAGGCGACCGCGCCTTTTGGGCAGTCCACCGGGCGGCCCTGGTGCACGGGATCGTCCCGGTGGTCCCGGTCACGGTCATCGCCGAGGGCTTTCGCACCGAGGCCCGGGGGGATCGGATCCAGGCCTTGCTCGACGGGGCCGAGGTCGAGGTGATGGACCCCTCCCAGGCCCGCCGGGTCGGCGAGCTGGCGGTGAAGGCGGCGACCACCGACCTGGTGGCCGCCAGCGTGGCCGAGACCGCGGCCCGGCGGAACTGCGCGGTGGTGGCGGCCCGGCAGAACGCACTGGTGAGCGCGGCCCGGCTGCTCGGGCACACCCTGGTGCTGCACGCGCTGTGAGCCGGCGGCTCAGCCGCGGGGATCGGTGAGCTTGCGGAGGCGTCGCAGGGCGCCGGTGAGGGCTCGCTCGACCCCGTAGAGCTCGCCGGCGAGCTCCTCGTCGTCGGCCGTCTCGGCCAGGCCGCCGATCCGCCGGGTCAGCTCTTCCAAGGTGGTGGCGATCGAGGAGATCTCCGGACGGGCGGCCACCGCTCGATCATGGCGCAGCCGGACCGCTCGTGCCGCCTCGTAGGACCCCGGAGGCGCCCAGGTAGCCTTGTGGCCCATGGTGCTCCGGCGTCTCGACGTGCGCGGCCTGTCCGACCAGCTCGAGTCGGTCCTGCCGCGCCCGCCGGCGGCGCCGGCAGTGGCCGAGGCAGTGGCGGCGATCCTGGCCGAGGTGCGGCGGGATGGCGATCGGGCGTTGCGCGCCTTGACCGAGCGCTTCGACGGGGTGCGGGTCAAGGGCCTCGCGCTGGGGCAGACCGAGCTCGCGGCCGCCCTCGACCGGGTGGACCCGGAGCTGCGGGCGGCGCTCGAGGTGGCCCACCGGCGGATCGCCGCCTACCACCGGCTGGAGTCGGAGCCGCCCCGGGAGCTGCACACCGACGGGCTCCGGGTGCGCGAGCTGGTCCGGCCGGTTGGCCGGGTGGGGTGCTACGTGCCCGGAGGCCGGGCCCGATACCCCTCGACGGTGCTCATGTGCGCGACGCCGGCCCGTGCCGCCGGGGTGGCGCAGGTCGATCTCTGCGTGCCGCCCGGGCCCGACGGCGAGGTGGACGACGCCACCTTGGCCGCCGCCGCCATCGCGGGGGTCGACCGGGTCTACCGGGTTGGCGGCGCCCAGGCGGTGGCGGCCATGGCGTACGGCACCGAGACCGTCCGGCCGGTCGAGGTGATCGTCGGACCCGGCAACCGCTACGTGGCCGAGGCGATGCGCCAGGTCTCGGGGGTGGTGGGGATCCCGGCGGCGACCGCCGGTCCGTCGGAGGTGTGTGTGGTCGCCGGGCCGCAGACCCCGGCCGAGCTGGCCGCGATCGACCTCGCCGTGCAGGCGGAGCACGGCCCCGACGGCCTGGCCTGGCTGGTGACCTGGTCGGAGGAGACCCTGGAGGCGGTCGAGCGCGCCCTTGCGGCCATCGTGGCCGCCTCCCCCCGGCGCCAGGAGCTGGCAGCCACCCTGCGCGACGGCGGGTATGGCTGCTTGGTGGAGGGTCCCGAACAGGCGGTGGCGGTGGCCAACGTGGTTGCCCCCGAGCACCTCGAGCTGCTGGTCGACGACGCGGCTGGCCTGGTAGAGCTGGTCCGCTCGGCCGGCGCGGTGTTCGTGGGTCCCCGCTCGCCGGCGTCGCTCGGGGACTACGTCGCCGGGCCGAGCCACGTGCTGCCGACCAACCGCACGGCCCGGTTCGCCTCGGCTCTGGGAGTGGCCGACTTCCGTCGGCGGATCGCGGTGGTCGAGGCGGAGGACGAGGGCCTGGCCCGGCTGGGTCCCTCGGTGGTCGCGCTGGCCCGGGCCGAGGGGCTCGACGCCCACGCCCGATCGATCGAGCTGCGGCGATGAGTCCGCTCGTGGCCCGCCGGGACGACCTGGTGTCCCTGGAGGCCTACCACTCGCCCCAGGTCGACGCCGAGGTCCGGCTGAACACCAACGAGTCCCCCTTCCCGCCGCCGCCCGGGTGGGCGGAGGCATTCGCCGAGGAGATCGCCCGGATCTCCCCCAACCGCTACCCGGACCGAGAGGCCGGGGCGCTCCGCCAGGCCCTGGCCGACCTCCACGGGGTGTCGCCGGCCGAGGTGTTCTGCGCCAACGGCTCGAACGAGGTGCTCCAGTGCCTCCTGCTGGCCTTCGGAGGGCCCGGTCGGCGGGCGGCCACTTTCGAGCCCACCTACAGCCTGCACGGTTTCATCGCCCGGCTGACCGGCACCGAGGTGCACAGCGCGGCGCGCGACCAGCGGTTCGGGATCGACCTCGAGGCGGCGGCGGCCCTGCTGGCTCGGACCCAGCCGGCGATCACGTTCTTGTGCTCCCCGAACAACCCGACGGCCAACACCGACCCACCGGAGCTGGTCGACCAGCTGCTGCGGCTGGCGCCCGGCCTGGTGGTGGTGGACGAGGCCTACGGCCAGTTCGCCCCGGTCCCGGTCACCCGCCGGCCCGGCGACGACGGCCTGGTGGTGGTGCGGACCTTCTCCAAGACCTGGGCCCTGGCCGCGGCCCGGGTCGGCTACCTGCTGGCAGACCCTGAAGTGGTGGCGGCCTGCCAGGCGGTCGCCCTGCCCTACCACCTGTCGGCCTACGCCCAGGCCGCCGGGCTGTGTGCCCTGCGGTTCCGGGCCGAGATGGAGGACCGGGTGGCCCAGCTGGTGGCCGAGCGGGAGCGGCTGGCCGCCGGTCTGGGGGCCCTCGAGGTCGAGGTGTGGCCCTCGCAGGCCAACTTCATCTTGTTCCGGCCCCGGGGCCGCTCGGCCGGCGCGGTCTGGCGGGGGCTCCTCGAGCGCTCGGTCCTGGTGCGGGACGTCTCGACCCGACCGGAGCTGGCGGGCTGCCTGCGGGTCACCGTGGGCACGGCGTCCGAGAACGACCGTTTCCTGGCGGCGTTGGCGGAGTGCCTGGCATGAGCGTGCGACGGGCAACCCGGTCCCGCGCCACCAAGGAGACCTCGGTCGAGGTCGAGGTCGACCTCGACGGCTCGGGGCAGGTCTCGGTGGCCACCGGGCTGCCGTTCTTCGACCACATGCTCGAGCAGCTGGGCCGCCACGGTGGCCTCGACCTGGTGGTGCGGGCTGCGGGCGACCTGGAGGTGGACGCCCACCACAGCGTGGAGGACGTCGGCATCGTGCTCGGGGGCTGTCTGGGCGAGGCCCTGGGCGACCGGGTCGGGGTCCGCCGCTTCGCCAACACGCTGGTCCCGCTGGACGAGGCCCTGGTGGAGGTCGCGCTCGACCTCTCGGGCCGGCCCTACCTCGCCTACGACGTCCCCTTCGCTCCCGACACGCCCCCTCTGGGCTCGCCGCCGTTCGACCCCCAACTGGCCGAGGAGTTCTGGCGGGCCCTGGTCGGCGGGGCCGGGATGACCCTGCACGTCGGGCTGCGCCACGGCCGGAACACCCACCACATTCTGGAGGCGTCGTTCAAGGCGGTGGCCAGGGCCCTGCGGGACGCGGCACGGGTGGAGGGCGAGGGGATCCCCTCCACCAAGGGCAGGCTGTGACCGCTCGGCGCCCCGAGATCGCGGTCTTGGACTACGGGATCGGCAACCTCGCGTCGGCCCAGCGCGCCCTCATCCACCTTGGCGCCCCGGCCCGGCTGGTGACCGACCCGGCCGAGGTGCGGGCGCCGGCCGGGGTGGTGCTGCCGGGGGTCGGGGCGTTCGGGCGGTGCGCCCGGGCGCTCGAGGCGAGCGGGCTCGGGATCCTGGCCCGCCGGGCGATCGACGACGGCGTGCCCTTCCTCGGCATCTGCGTCGGCCTCCAGTTGCTCTACCAGGGCTCCGAGGAGGCACCGGGGGTGGCCGGGCTGGGGGTCCTGGCCGGGACGGTCGGCCGGCTGCCGGCCGGGGTGAAGTGCCCCCAGATCCAGTGGAACCGGCTGCACCGCCGGGGGGAGGGGCCGGCCCGGCTGCTGGCCGGGCTGCCCGAGGACCCCTGGATGTACTTCGTCCACTCCTACGCCCCGCCGCTCGGGCCCGAGACCGTCGCCACCTGCGACTACGGCGGGCCGGTGGCTGCCGCGGTGGAGCGGGGCAGCGTCTTTGGGACCCAGTTCCACCCGGAGAAGTCCGGCGCCATGGGACTCGCGGTCCTGGCCAACTTCGTGCAGGCAACCGGCGTCGAGCGGTGATGCGGCTGTACTGCGCGATCGACGTGCGGGGCGGCCAAGCGGTCCGCCTGGTCCAGGGCGACTTCGGCCGGGAGCGCCGCTACGGCGACCCGGTGGCGCTGGCCCGCCGCTTCGTGCGGGAGGGAGCGGACCACCTCCACGTGGTCGACCTGGACGCGGCAGCGACCGGGGCTCCGGCCAACCGGGCGGTGGTGTCGGCGATCATCGAGCAGGCCGGGGTCCCGGTGCAGGTGAGCGGGGGGGTGCGGACCGAAGACGACGTGGCCGCGCTGATCGGCCTGGGGGCTGCTCGGGTGGTCCTCGGGACCGCCGCGCTCCGCCGGCCCGAGGTCCTGTGCTCGGCAGCCGAGCGGTTCCCGGGGATGGTCGCGCTCGCCCTCGACCACCGGCGCCGACCCGACGGCGCGCTCGAGCCCGCCGTGTCCGGGTGGCTGGAGCCATCGGGCACCACCGTCGCCGACCAGCTGGCCCGGTGGCGGGAGGTGCCGCTCGGGGCGGTGGTGGCGACCGCCATCGAGCGGGACGGGACCGGCACCGGCCCCGACGTGGCCGCGGTCCGCCAAGTGCTCGAGGCCAGTGCGTTCCCGGTGGTGGCCTCCGGCGGGGTCGGCACCCTCGAGCACCTCCGGTCGCTGGCGGCGGTGCGCTCGGCCGACGGGCGCGGCCTGGAGGGCGTCGTGGTCGGGACCGCCCTGGTCAACGGGGCGTTCGGGGTGAGCGAGGCGGTTGCGGCGTGCGCGTCGTCCGGGTGATCCCCTGCCTGGACGTGACCGGCGGCCGGGTGGTGAAGGGGGTCCGCTTCGTGGAGCTTGCGGACGCCGGCGACCCGGTCGAGCTGGCCGCCCGGTACGACCAGGCCGGAGCCGACGAGCTCACGTTCCTCGACATCACCGCTTCGGCCGAGGGCCGGCGGACCATGGTCGAGGTGGTGGCCCGGACCGCCGAGCAGGTGTTCATCCCGCTCACCGTGGGTGGGGGGGTCCGCAGCGTCGAGGACGTTCGCCGCCTCCTGCGGGCCGGCGCGGACAAGGTCTCGGTGAACACCGCCGCGCTGGCCGATCCCGAGCTCATTCGGCGGCTGGCCGAGGAGTTCGGGTCCCAGTGCGTGGTGGTCGCGGTGGACGCCAAGCGCCGCGTCGGCGGGGGATGGGAGGTCTACACCCACGGTGGGCGTCGGGCGACCGGCATCGACGCGCTGGCGTGGTGCGTTCGGGCCGCCGAACTGGGAGCGGGCGAGGTCCTCCTCACCTCGATGGACCGGGACGGGACCCGCGACGGGTACGACCTCGAGCTCACCGCGGCGGTCACCGGCGCCCTGGAGGTCCCGGTGGTGGCCTCCGGGGGGGTGGGGACCCTCGACCACCTGGTGCAGGGGGCCCTGGTCGGGGGGGCCGATGCGCTGCTGGCGGCGTCGATCTTCCACACCGGCCAGCACAGCGTGGCCGAGGCCAAGGCCCACCTGGCGGCGGAGGGCGTGCTGGTGCGGCCGGCGCCAGCGGAGCCGGGCTCAGCTGCCCGGTAGCCGGCGGGGCTCGATCCGCTCCTCGGTGGCGCCGTCGCCGGACCGGGTGATGCGGTAGGCGGCCTTGCCCCGGAGCTCGGTGACCGCCTCCACCAGCTCGGTTCCCCGGTAGTACAGCCCCACGCCGTCGTCGGTGGCGTAGGCGTCGGGGAGCACCCCCTGGGCAACCAGTCGCAGCAGCGTCGGCCGCCGCTGGGGCTCCGAGTCGTGGTGGACACCGTTGGCGAAGGGGAGGAAGGCCAGGCCGTCGGTCACCGGCCGCAGCTCGGGTCCGAAGCTGTCGGTGGTCCCGCCGACGTGCCAGCAGATCGACCCGGCCGACACCCCGGCCAGGACCACCCCGGCCTCCCAGGCGGCTCGCAGCGCCCGGTCGTAGCGGTGGAGCCGCCACAGGGCGAGCAGGTTGGCCACGCTGCCGCCGCCCACCCACACCACGTCGTGGTCGAGGAGGAAGCCGGCGGGGTCGGCCACGTTGGGCATCGGGAAGACGTTGAGGAACCGGACCGCGACCCCGGCCGCCTCAGCCGCTTCGGCGAAGAAGGCCTGGCTGAAGCGCTGGTCACCCGACGCGGTGTCGATCGCGCAGAGCCGGGGCCGTCCCGCCGACCCCGACAGGTCGATCGCGAAGCGCAGCAGGGGGCCGAGCTCGAGGCGGGTGCGGGTCCCGGCCCGCAGGCCACCCGAGGTGGCCACGATGGTGGGGGCGTCGGCGGCGATGCCCGGCCACCCTAGGGCCCGCGGCGCCCTGCCGGAGCGGGCCGGGACGATGCGGTACCGTGCCCGTGTGGAACCACCGGAGGTGCGAGGCCCCGGCAACCCCAAGCAGCCGATCACCGTCCTGTTCGACCGGGTCCTGGTCCAGGTGGCCCAGGGCGACGGGGAACGCCGGTCGCGCGCCGGCATCCTCATCCCGGCGACCGCGCAGGTGTCCCGGCGGCTGGTCTGGGCCGAAGTGGTCGCGGTCGGTCCGCACGTCCGGGCGGTCAAGGCTGGCGACAAGGTCCTGTTCAACCCCGAGGACCGCTTCGAGGTCGAGGTCCAAGGCGAGGAGTACGTCATCTTGCGCGAGCGCGACGTCCACGCGGTGGCCTCGGATCGCAACGACAGCGGGACCGGCCTGTACCTGTGACCGACCGGGGCGGGCCCGGGTCGGGCGGGGGCCCGGCTTGAGCGTCCGGCTGAGCGGCGAGCCGGCGCCCGAAGACGTCGCGGGCGTGCCGCTGCGGTGCTCCCCGGGCAAAGAGGAGTTCTCCCGCCTGGCTGCCGAGCATGGGATCGTGCCGGTGTGGGCCGAGATGGTGGCTGACACCCTGACCCCGGTGGCTGCCTTCCGCCATGTGGTCGGCGACGGGGTGGGGTTCCTGCTCGAGTCGGTGGAGGGCGGGGAGCGCTGGGGCCGGTTCTCCTTCGTCGGCCGGGCCCCGCTGGCCACCATGGTCGCCCGGGGGCGCTCGGTTCGGGCGACCGGCGTCCTGCCGGTCCCCACCGGCGACGCCGGCATCCTGGCGGCACTCGAGGGGTTGCTCGAGGCCCACCGGTCACCGGCCATCGAGGGGCTCCCGCCGCTGTTCGCCGGGGTGGTCGGCTACCTCGGCTACGACGTGGTGCGCGAGGTCGAGCGGTTGCCCAACGTCCCCCCCGACGACCAGGGGTACCCCGATGCCGGCCTGCTGGTGATTGGGCAGCTGTGCGCGTTCGACCACTGGCGGCAGCGGGTGGTGCTGGTCGACAACGTCGTGGTCGACCGGGCGTGGTCGGCGGCGGAGCTCGAAGCCGCCTACCACGCCGCCGCCGCCCGCCTGGGCGCGTTGGCCGCCGACTGCCTCCGGCCCACCGCCGAGCTGCCGCTGTCGCCGCCCGACGGCGTGGAGCCAGTGCGCGACGTTCGACGGACGATGACCTCGGCCAAGTTCTGCCAGGCGGTCGAGGTAGCCAAGGAGCACATCGCGGCCGGGGACATCTTCCAGGTCGTGCTGTCCCAGCGCTACGACGTGGAGCTCGGGGCCGATCCCTTCGACGTCTACCGCTGCCTGCGCCTGCTCAACCCGAGCCCGTATCTGTACTTCGTGCGCCTGGACGAGCTGACCGTGGTGGGCTCCTCCCCCGAGCCGATGGTGCGGCTACGAGACGGCGTGGTGACCTCCCGGCCCATCGCCGGCTCCCGCCCGCGCGGCCGCTCGGCCCGCGAGGACGAGCTGGCCGCGGCCCAGCTGCTGGAGGACCCCAAGGAGCGGGCCGAGCACGTCATGCTGGTGGACCTGGCCCGCAACGACGTCGGGCGGGTGGTGCGCTTCGGGACCGAGAAGGTCGAGGAGTTCATGACGGTCGAGCGCTACAGCCACATCATGCACCTCACCTCCCAGGTCACCGGCGCCCTGCGGGAGGACAAGGGTCCCATCGACGTCCTGCGGGCGACGCTGCCGGCCGGCACCCTGTCGGGGGCGCCCAAGGTTCGAGCCATGGAGATCATCGACGAGCTGGAGCCGACCAAGCGAGGGGTCTACGGCGGGGTGGTGGGCTACCTCGACTTCTCGGGGAACCTGGACACCGCGATCGCGATCCGGACCATGGTGGTGTCCCCCGACGGCCGGGCCTCGGTCCAGGCCGGAGCCGGCATCGTGGCCGACAGCGACCCGGCCACCGAGGACGCCGAGTGCGCCCACAAGGCGGCCGCCCTGCTGGCCGCGCTGGCGGCCGCCCGCCGCATGGGGACGCAGCGACCGGCTGGAGGCGCAGCGCCGTGACCCTCGACGCCGACTACCGGCACCTGCGCCACGACGCCGCCGCCTTTGGGCCGACCCGAGACGTGGTCGCGGTGGTCGGCCCGGACGCCCCGGCCTACCTCCAGGGCCAGTGCAGCCAGGACCTGGCTGGGCTGGCGCCAGGGCAGGCGGTGGACACTTTCTTGCTCTCGCCTGAGGGCCGGGTCGAGGTGCTGGCCCGGGTGGTCCGGACGGGTGAGGACGCGTTCTTCCTCGACACCGACGCCGGCCACGCCGAGGCCTTGGTGGCCCGGCTGCGGCGATTCGTGCTCCGGTCGAAGCTGACCATCGAGCAGACCGGATGGACCGCCGTCTCGGTTCGTGGCCCGAGGGCCAAGGAGTGGCCCGGCCTCGGGGCGTCGGTGGTGGCGGCGGTCGACTGGCCGGGGTGGGGTGGGGTCGACCTCCTCGGGCCGCCGGACGAGGTGGAGGTCCCGGCCGAGCTGGCGCGGAGCGGCGGGGAGGCGTGGGAGGCGGCGCGGATCGAGTCCGGCGTCCCGGTCATGGGCCGAGAGGTCGGCACCGGCGAGATCCCGGCCGAGACCGGGCTGGTCGGGCGGACGGTGAGTTTCACCAAAGGCTGCTTCACCGGCCAGGAGCTGGTGGCCCGCATGGACGCCAGGGGGAGTGCGGCCCCGCACCGCCTGGCCGGGCTGGTCCTGGAGGGCGAGGTCGACCCGTCCACGCTGCTCGGCGCCGGCCTGGCGCCCGCGGGGGCCGGGCGCGCCCTCGGCCGGGTGACCTCGGCCGCCTTCTGCCCCGGCCTCGGCCAGGTCGGGGCGCTGGCCTACGTGCACCGGAGCGTCACGGTCCCCGGCCGAGTCCGGGTGGTGGGCGACCGGATCCCGGCCAGCGCCGCGCCGTGGGCCGAGGTCCGGCCGCTCCCGCTGATCTGAGATCTGAGCGGATTCGCCAGGAACGGCGTGACCGGCAGCGTCGAGGCGCGACGACGAGCAGTCGCAGTCTCCCTGCTGGCGCGCCCGACGCCGGTTGCAGCGCCGTCCGACCGGCGAGGGGCCACGCCCGGCGTCGGTCGGCGAGCCAGCCGCCGGCAGATCCCGGCGGCCCGCCCCGAGGAGCGCAGGTGCCTCGTGAGCTCGCCGATCGAAGGCTGAGGGTTCTCGGGGCCGCAAGGGGCCCCAGGTACGCTGGCACCGATGGCCAACTACCTGGCTGGCATCATTGCCGCGCATCGGGCCGCTGCCGAGGCCGACGACCGCGACGTCGACCAGCTCGTCGCCCAGGCGCTGGCCGCCCCGCCGACTGGCGGGTTCTCGGCCTCGATCGAGGCTCGGGCGGCCACTGGGCTGGCGGTGATCGCCGAGGTCAAGCGGCGGTCCCCGTCGCGCGGGGATCTGGACCCGAGCCTGGATCCAGCCGAGCTGGCCGTGGCGTACGCGGCCGGCGGGGCCACCTGCCTGTCGGTGCTGACCGACGGGCCCTCCTTCGGAGGATCCCCGGAGGACCTGGTGGCAGCCAAGGCGGCGTGCGGCCTGCCCACCTTGCGCAAGGACTTCACGGTCTGCCGGGCCGACGTGTGCGATGCCAGGCTGATGGGTGCCGACGCGGTGCTGCTCATCGTGGCCGCCCTGAGCGACGCCGAGCTGGTCGAGCTGCTGGGGCTGGCGGCCGTCTTGGGGCTGGATGCCCTGGTCGAGGTGCACGACGAGCGGGAGCTGGCGCGGGCGTTGGAGGCGGGCGCCCGCCTGGTCGGCGTGAACCAGCGGGACCTGCGCACCTTCTCGGTCGACCACCAGCGGGCCGAGGAGCTGGCGTCCCGGATTCCGGCCTACGCGGTCGCGGTGGCCGAGTCCGGGGTCCGCGACGCGGCCGATGCCGCCCGCCTGGCCGATGCTGGGTTCCAGGCGGTCCTGGTGGGCGAGACCCTGCTGCGAGCGGCCAACCGTAGCGACGCGGTGCGAGCGTTGGCCGGCCACCCGGTGGGCAGGCGACGGGCCACCGTGGCGCCGTGAGCAGCGGCCTGGCGATCAAGATCTGCGGGATCACCTCGGAGGCCGACGCGCTGGTGGCCGTCGGCCTCGGGGCCGACGCGCTGGGGTTCGTGTTCGCGCCGTCCCCCCGGCAGATGACGCCAGGGGCAGTGGCCGACATCGTGAAGCGGTTGCCCGAGGAGGTCCTCACGGTTGGGGTCTTTCGGGACGAGTCCCCCAAGCGGGTGGTCGAGATCGCCAACACGGTCGGGCTGGGGGCGGTCCAGCTCCATGGGCACGAGTCGGTCGAGGACACCCGGTGGGTTGCCGAGCGGGTGGGCATCACCATCAAGGCGTTCACGGCTGGCGAACCGGCGATCGGCCGGTTCGAGGAGTTCGGCTGCCGCTTCCTGCTGGTCGACAGTCCCAGCCCGGGCTCGGGCCAGGTCTTCGACTGGCGCCTGGCCGAGGGCGTGGTCGACCATCGGCGGATGTTCGTCTCCGGTGGCTTGCGCCCGGACAACGTGGCCCAGGCCGTCCTGCACCTTCGCCCCTACGGGGTCGACGTCTCGAGCGGGGTCGAGCGGTCCCCGGGCGTGAAGGACCCACGGGCAATCGACGCGTTCATCAGAGCAGCCCGGGCCGCCGGGGAGCAGCTGGCCCAGGAGCACGAGCAGGCAGAGGGGCCCGCCCCCTACGACTGGCTGCTTGACCGATGAGCGGGCACGGCGGTGCTCCCGGGGCCATGGCCAGGCCGGGCCCCGACGGGCGTTTTGGGGAGTTCGGCGGCCGCTTCGTCCCCGAGTCGTTGGTGCCGGCGTGCCTCGAGCTCGAGGCGGCGTTCGACGAGGCCTGGGCCGACCCGGCCTTTCGCCGGCGCCTCGACGACTTGCTGGCCCACTACGGTGGCCGCCCGACCCCGCTGACCGAGTGCCGGCGGCTGTCCGAGCGGCTCGGCGTGCGGGTGGTCCTCAAGCGCGAGGACCTGGCCCACACTGGCTCGCACAAGCTGAACAACGTCGTCGGGCAGGCCCTGCTGACCGAGCGGATGGGCAAGCGTCGGATGGTCGCCGAGACCGGTGCCGGCCAGCACGGGGTGGCTGCGGCGACCGCGGCGGCCCTGCTCGGCCTGGCGTGCACCGTCTTCATGGGCGAGGTCGACACCGAGCGCCAGGCGCTCAACGTGTTTCGGATGGAGCTGCTCGGGGCCGAGGTCCGCACGGTGCGCAGCGGCAGCCGGACGCTCAAGGACGCGGTGAACGAGGCGCTCCGGGAGTGGGTGGCCACCGTGGAGGACACCCACTACTGCGTGGGATCGGTCATGGGCCCGCACCCCTACCCCTACATGGTGCGCGAGCTGCAGCGGGTGGTGGGAGAGGAGGCCCGGCGGCAGTGCGAGACCCTGCTCGGTGGACCGCCCGACGTGGTGGTGGCCTGCGTCGGCGGGGGTTCGAACGCCGCCGGGACCTTCGCCGGGTTCGTCGACACCGGCGCCCGCCTGGTCGGGGTGGAGGCCGCAGGGGGTGCGGCCGCCACCAACGGGGTCCCCGGCGTCCTGCACGGGATGCGCTCCCGGCTGCTCCAGGACGAGGACGGCCAGATCCTGGAGGCCGAGTCGATCTCGGCCGGCCTGGACTATCCGGGCATCGGGCCCGAGCACGCCTATCTCGGCGCGATCGGGCGGGCCGAGTACCAGGTCGCCACCGACCAGGCCGTCCTCGAGGCCTTCACGTTGCTGTCGAGGACCGAGGGGATCATCCCGGCCCTGGAGCCGGCCCACGCCCTGGCCTGGGTGATCGCCGAAGCCGGACGCTCGATCCCGCCCGGTGCCACCGTGCTGGTCACCTTGTCGGGCCGCGGCGACAAGGACGTGGCCCAGGTGAAGGACCTGCTCGGCTCGTCCCAGCGCCAGCGGTGAGCGGGCCCGGCCGGCTGGAGGCGGCCCTGCGAGACCGCCGCGCCGAGGGCCGCAAGCTGCTCATCCCCTACGTCATGGCCGGGATGGTGGCGGACTGGGTGCCGGTCCTCCAGGCGGTGGCCGCCGCCGGGGCCGACGCGATCGAGGTCGGTCTGCCCTTTTCCGACCCGATGCTGGACGGCCCGGTGATCCAGGCGGCCGGGCAGGCCGCCCTGCAGGCCGGCACGACGGTCGCCGGGGCGATCGATCGGCTGGCCACCGCCGACCTCGGGGTCCCGGTGGTGGTCATGACCTACTACAACCTGGTCTTTCGCACCGGCCACCGCCGGTTCGCCGCCGCGCTGGCCAACGCCGGGGTGGCCGGAGCCTTGGTCCCGGACCTCTCCCTCGAGGAGGTGGACCCGTGGGCCGGCGCAGCCGACGACGCCGGGGTGGAGACCGTGCTCATGGTGGCTCCGCCGACCCCGCTCGATCGGGCCCGCCAGCTGGCACGGCGCGCCCGGGGCTTCCTCTACGCGGTGGCCCGGATGGGGGTGACCGGCGAGCGGGCGGACCTCGACGCCGAGGTCAGCGCGACGGTCGAACGGGCCCGCCAGGTCACCGACTTGCCGATCTGTGCCGGGATTGGGATCTCGACCCCGGCCCAGGCACGGGCCGTGAGCCAGGTGGCCGACGGGGTGGTGGTCGGGTCGGCGTTGGTTCGTCGGGTCCTCGAGGGGGCCGGGCCCGAGGGTGCCGGGAGCTTCGTGGCCGAGCTGCGGGCCGCCCTCGACGGCTGAGCGGGGTCAGCCCGCCGGGACCAGGACCAGGCAGCCGTTGTGGCCGCCGAAGCCGAAGGAGTTGGAGATCACCGGAGCCGGCGGGAAGGGCCGGGGCTCGCCGAACACCACGTCCAGCCCGATCTCGGGGTCGAGCTGCTCCAGGCCGGCGGTCGGAGGGATGATCCCGTGGAAGATGGTGAGCGCCGAGGCCACCGCCTCGATGGCGCCGGCCGCCCCCAGCGCGTGGCCGGTCAGGCCCTTGGTCGAGGTGACCGGGGGCCCGGGGGCGCCGAAGACCTTCTGGATGGCCCGGGCCTCGGCCAGGTCGTTGAGGGGGGTGGAGGTGCCGTGGGCGTTGATGTGGCCGACCTGGTCAGCCGAGATGCCGGCGTCCTCCAGGGCCAGCTCCATGCAGGCGACCGCGCCTGCCCCCTCGGGCTCGGGGGCGGTGATGTGGTGGGCATCGGCGGTGGAGGCCGCCCCGGCCAGCTCGGCGTAGATCCGGGCGCCCCGGGCGAGCGCTCGGTCCTTGGCCTCGAGCACCAGCGCGGCAGCGCCTTCTGCCATGACGAAGCCGTCCCGCCGGACGTCGAACGGGCGGGACTCGCCCGAGCTGCTCAGCGCGGTCATGTTGGTGAAGGCGCCGATGGCAACCTCTTGGATCGCGGCCTCCGAGCCGCCACCGATGGCCACGTCGCAGCGGCCCGAGGCGACCAGGCGGGCCGCCGCCGCCACCGCGTGGGTCCCGGCGGCACACGCGGTGCACACGGCCTCGGAGGGCCCGTGCCACCCGAAGCGCATCGAGATGTTGGCGGCACCGGCATTGGCCATCATCATCGGCACGAGGAACGGGGAGACCCGCCCTGGCCCCTTGCGGTCGCACACCAGCACCTGCTCGGCCAGGGTCTCGAACCCGCCGACTCCGGTGGCGAAGATGACCCCGCTGCGGGCCGGGTCCTCGCCCAAGGGGCCGGCGTCGGCCCGGGCCAGCTCGGCCGCGGCCACGCTCATCTGAGCGAAACGGTCGAGCCGGCGCACCTCTTTGGGTCCAAACCACACCGACGGGTCGAAGTCGGGCACCCGGCGCTCGCCGGTGAGCGTGGGGTGGAGCAGCTGCTCCCACAGCGCCTCCACCCCGACGCCGCAGCAGGTCACCGCGCCCAGGCCGGTGATGACGACCGGCCTTCCGGCGATCGGCCCCTCCGGCGTGCGCCCGAGCAGCATCAGAGCTTGGAGGCGATGAGGTCGAACGCCTGGCCGACGGTCTCGATGTTCTCGAGCTCGGTCTCCTCGACGGTGATGTCGAAGGACTCCTCGAGCGCCATCACCAGCTCGACCAGGTCGAGGCTGTCGGCATCCAGGTCGTCGGCGAAGCGCGCCTCTTTGGTCACCTTCTCCTCGGGTACCTGCAGCACCTCGACGGCGCACTGCCGGAACTTCTCGAACGCTGCGTCGCTGTCCACTGTCTCGTCCGCTCCTTGCCCGGAGATCCGCCGGGCGCTCGTCACAGCCCCATGCCCATGCCGCCGTCGACCGGGAGCACGGCGCCGGTGATGTAGCCGGCGCCCTCGGAGGCGAGGAATCCCACTGCCGCCGCGACCTCCTCGGCAGTGGCCGTCCTGCCCAGCGGGACCAGCTCCTTCATCTGCTCGAGCCGGCTGGCGTCGAGCGCCTCGATCATATCGGTGGCCACCAGGCCGGGCGCCACCACGTTGACGGTGATGCTCCGGCTGGCCAGCTCGCGGGCCAGGGCCCGCGCCATGCCGACCAAGCCGGCCTTGGAGGCGGCGTAGTTGGCCTGCCCGGGGAGCCCGACGAAGGCGCCGACCGAGGAGACGAAGATGAGCCGGCCGCGATGGAGCCGGAGCATCCGGGCGACGGCACGGCGGGCAACCCGGTAGGTGCCGGTGAGGTTGGTGTCGATGACCGCTCGCCACGCCTCCTCATCCATGCGCGCCAGCAAGGTGTCCCGGGTGATCCCGGCGTTGGCCACGAGCACCTCCACCGGCCCGAGCCGGGCCTCGATGTCGGCGAAGGCCGCCTCGACCCCGTCGGGGTCGGTGACGTCGCACGCCAGGGCGAGCGCGCCGTCGGCCGCCTTGGCGGGGGAGCGAGCCAGGTAGGCGACCCGATCCCCGTTGGCCACGAACCACGAGACACACGCTGCGCCGATGCCCCGGGAGCCGCCGGTGACCAGGACGCAGCGGCCCGACCCGGCCGGTGCCGTGTCGCTCACGGCTCTGAGACCCGGAGCCACAGGAGGGCCTGGCCCTCCTGGACCCGCTCGCCGGCCGCGGCCTGCCAGCGCACCACTTCGCCGGCGAACGGGGTGCGGACCTCAACGGCTCCGACCCGACCGATCAGGTCGCCCACCTGGACCACTGCCGGCGGGGCATCGGCCCGCTCGGTGCCTGGGAGCAGACCGGCCCCGGGGGCAGAGAGCGAGGTCTCGGGGAAGAAGATGCCGCCCGAGGGGCTGACCACGATCCGCTCGGACATGTAGAGATGCTCGCCCACGTGGTGGGAGGCCTCCGACCCGCCCTCGGGCCGGGCCATGACGTCCATGAGGCGGTCGAGGTCGTCGGGCTCGGCCACCGAGAGGGTCTCGACGTCGGGGAGGGTCCGACGGGCCAGCCCGGTGAGGACCCCGCCCGGGCCCAGTTCGACGAAGACCGACCCACCGAGGCCGGCCAGGGTCTCGAGCGACTGACGCCACCGCACCGGGCTGCAGAGCTGGGCCGAGAGCAGGCCCGGCCACTCTGCCGGATCGACGTGGACCCGAGCGTCGACGTTGGCCACCACCGGGATCTCCGGCGGGCGGAACCGAACCTCGGCCAGGGCCTTGCGGAGGGTGGCCCGGGCCGCCGACATGAGGGTGGTGTGAAAGGCCCCCGAGACCGGGATGGGCAGCACCCGGCGGGCTCCGAGGGTCTTGGCCAGCTCGCCGGCCGTCTTGACCGCCTCGATGGTGCCGGCGATCACCACTTGGCCCGGGGCGTTGTAGTTGGCCACCCAGACCTCGCCCTCGGCTCGTTGGCACGCGACCTCGGCGTCGTCGTCGCTGATCCCAAGAAGGGCAGCCATGGTCCCCGGCGCGTCCTCGCCGGCCCGTGCCATCGCCTCCCCCCGGGCCGCCACCAGGGCCAGGCCCTCCTCGAAGGAGACCGCTCCGCTGGCCACCAGCGCGCTGTACTCGCCCAGACTGTGGCCGGCGCAGGCTCCGGGGGCGAGCCCCAGTCGCTCCACCGCATCGAGGACCACCAGGCTGAGGACGAAGGTGGCCAGCTGGGCATTGGCAGTCCGAGTCAGCTCCTCCATCGGCGCCTGCAAGACCAGCTTGGCAAGGTCGCGGCCAGCGGCCTCGGAGGCCTCGGCCACCAGCTCGAAGGAGGGGTGGTCGACCCATGGCGCGCCCATGCCGGAGCGCTGCGACCCCTGCCCGGGGAAGGTGAAGACGAGCACCGCACTCCCTCTGGTCGGCCCGATCCTGCCCCCCGTCCGGCGGGGGACGGGGGGCAATTCTGGCACGGCCCCCCCGGCCCCGCAGGTCCGAGCAGCCGGCGGCCGTCCTGGATAGGGTCGGCGTCGTGCGGGTGGCGGTGGTGCAGCGTGCCAGCGGGCTCGACAAGGCGGCCAACCGGGACGAAGCGGCTGGCGCAGTTCGCCAGGCGGCCGGGGAGGGGGCCGAGCTGGTCGTTCTCCCCGAAGCGACCATGGCTGGCTTCGGCAGCCCGAGCACCGACCTGGCCGAGCTGGCCGAGCCGCTCGACGGGCCCTTCACCTCGGCCCTGCGCCAGGTCGCCGGGGAGACGGGGGCCACGGTGGTGGCGGGCACCTTCGAACCGGCCCCCGACGGCCGGGTGTACAACACCGTGGTCGTCGTCTCGGGCGCTGGCGTGCTCGCCCGCTACCGCAAGGTGCACCTCTACGACGCGCTGGGCTGGTGCGAGTCCGAGCGGGTGTGCCCGGGAGCGCCCGGGGGCGACAACGTCCCGGTGGTCGAGGTCGGGCGGTTCGTCCTGGGAGTGCTCACCTGCTACGACCTGCGCTTCCCCGAGTCGGCCCGGGTCGCGGTGGCAGCCGGAGCGACCGTGCTGGCGGTGCCGGCGGCCTGGGTCGCCGGCTCGCACAAGCTGGCGCACTGGCAGACCCTGCTCAGGGCGCGCGCCATCGAGAACACCGCCTATGTGCTGGCCGCGGCCCAGCCGGCCCCGACCTACACCGGCCACTCGGCGGTCATCGACCCGATGGGGGTGACGCTGGCCTGCCTCGGACCGGGCGATCGAGCAGCGCCTCCGGAGGTGGCAGGAGCCGACCTCGACCTCGACCACCTAATCCGGGCGCGTTCCTCACTCCCGGTGCTCGCGCACCGTCGGTTCTCGGTGGCGCCGTCGCCGGGCTGAGCGGTCTCGGCGCCGGGGCGCCCGGCTCGGTCAGCCGATGGGCGGGGTGTGGGTGACCCAGAGCCCGAACACGATCACGCCCGCGTAGAGCGCGGCACCGAGGATCACCCAAACGGGGAGGAACCGGGACGTCATGGTGGTGCAGCCCCCTGTGGCTGGGCAGGTCGGGACAGCCGCACCCTAGTGGAAACGGCCCCGCCGGAGCGCCGAGGTGTGGCTGTCCCGGCCAGAACTGGTTGCGCAGGCCCCCGAAGCCGGGGACAATGCGCCGACATCCTCCCCGCGGGGGCGCAGGACCGGAGCCAGGCAGGCGGGGCCGGATGCGAAAGGGGGGGCGGGGATGAGCGGGGATCACTGGCGGCCTCGATGGGACCGCCGACACCGAAGTGCGGTCGTGGCGACAACGGCTGCCCTGGCCGCAGCGATCACTGTGGCCGTCAGCGTGGTACCGGCGACCACCGGAGGAGCTGGGGCAGCGGGAGCTGGTCCCGTGCTCGCCAAGTCCGGCCCTCCGGGCGAGGGTCCGTATCCGTGGCGTTACCCTGGGTCGGGCAAGGTCCAGGTCGGGAGCGGCACGACGATCAGTGGGACCAAGTGCACGCCGGGGACCCCGCAGTTCAACTCCCCGTACGCCGACCCCTGTATTGCCAAGTTCACTGGCAACAATGGTGGGGCGACCTACAACGGGGTGACCGGCACCACCATCACCCTGGCTATGCGGACGTTCCCCCAGACCGCCAACTCCGAGGAGGCGGCGGCGGTCGCCAAGCAGGAGGGGATCGCCGTGGCCGCGGTGAGCGACCAGGTCGCGCAGGTGTTCATCAACTACTTCAACAAGGTCTACGACCTCTACGGGCGGCACGTGAAGCTGGTCGAGGAGCACTCAGTCAGCAACGCGACGGCTGAGCTGCTGAACGGCAACCAGTCCCAGGCCTGCGCCGACGCCGACACCATCGCCCACACGCTGCACGCGTTCGGCGAGGTGGACTTCACCCTCGACCCCAATGGCACCGGTGGCGGCGGCACCGGCCCGTTCTCGGTGTGCGCGGCCAAGGACGGCCTGGTCGAGTTCAACGGTGGGGCCTACTTCGACGAGGCGTGGTACCAGCAGTACAACCCGTACATCTGGGGCATCCCCCAGGAGTGCCAGCGGATCGCCGTCATGACCGGACAGGTCTACGGCAAGTACCTAGCGAACAAGCCGGCCATCTACGCGGGAGACCCGGCGCTGCGCACGAAGAAGCGGGTGTTCGGGATCTACGTTCCCAACCTGCCGACGTATGGCGTGTGCGTGAAGGAGTCCATCAACTACCTGGTGCAGCACTACCACGTGTCCCGATCGCTGATTCATGTCTTCACCTACGGCCTCGACATCGCGACCTTCCAGACCTCGGCGCAGCAGGCCATCGTGGCCTTCAAGGCCTCGGGGGTGACGACGATCATCACCGCGTGTGACTCGTTCTCCCTCGGACTTTTGACCAAGGCGGCGGCCGCCCAGGACTACCACCCCGAGTGGCTGCTCAACGGGGTCGCGCTGGACGACACCGACACCGTGGCCCAGACCTACGACCAGGCCGAGGTCACCGGAACCCTGTTCGGCCTGAGCGAGGCCTCTCCGGAGAACACCTTCTTCGGGCCGAACAGCCTGGCAGGCAAGCTCTACAAGCAGCTCACCGGGCACACCATCCCGCCGGGGACAGACGGTGGCTACACCGACCTGGTCTGGATCTTCGATGCCCTGCAGGCCGCGGGTCCTGACCTCACGCCTCAGAACCTGGCTCGGGGCGTCCACGCCCTGCCTACGCTCGGGGGTCCCAACTACGTGTACGGGGCGTGGTCGTGGAACTCGGGCCCGAGCGGCAAGCCCGGGACCGGGGACCACACCGCGGTGACCGACGACCGCTGGGTCTACTGGGACGCCAATGCCACCTCGCCGATCAATGGCCAGAAGGGCACCTACATCCCGGTCTTTGGCGGCAAGCGATACTCGCTGAACAACTGGCCGGCGACGCTGCCACCGCTGTTCACGGCAGCGGGGTCGAAGAGCTCGGCCTAGCCAGCGCACAGACGCGCCAGCACGTCCAAGGAGGGCAGCCGGGCCGTGCCCGGCTGCCCTCTGGGGCCCGAGGCCCCGGGTGGTCTGTCGGGCGCCGAGCGGAGGCAGGCGAGCGTCGGCCGCCACCCTCCTTTCGGGGTTGGCCCGACCAGGACGACACGGCGCGGCTGTGGGCCCACGTCCAGGACTGGCTCCAACGCAGACGCGAGCACCAGGTCGAGTGACGCCGGAAGGCGTCGGATCCTTTTAGTGAGCAGCGGGGGAGGTGCGCGCCTCACGGTTGATGGCCGAGCGGCGCTTTTGATCGCGTTGTCGCGTCCGGGGAATCGGACTCGCTCCATGAACGCGGTAGGTTTCGCCGCGACCGTATCGCGAACGATCGGTCAGCTTGCCGAAGGAGACAGAGGGACGCCTGATGTCGAAGTTGGAGCAAGGAGTCGAGCCCGAAGCAGTCGGACTGAGCCTTGAGCGCCTCAAGCGCATCGAACGGCACTTCGTCCGCTATGTCGATGATGGGCGCCTCACTGGATGGCTGGTCGTCGTCACGAGACGCGGTCAGGTCGCCTACGTCGCCTCTGCCGGCACGCGCGATCGGGAAGCGGGCAAGCCGGTCGAGATCGACACGGTATGGCGGTGGTACTCGATGACGAAGCCGATCACGTCGGTCGCGGCGATGATGCTCTACGAGGAAGGGGCGTTCGATCTTCGGGACCCGGTGCGGAACTGGATCCCGTCTCTCGCCGAACCGCTTGTGTACGTGGCCGGGCCGGCTGCGAGACCAGTGACGCGACCAGCGACTGAGCCGATCCGAGTCTGGCACCTGCTCACCCACACTGCCGGCTTCACCTACGGCTTCCACCACGTCCACCCAGTCGACGAGATGTACCGCGCTGCTGGCTTCGAGTGGGGCTACCCCGAGGGAATGGACCTCGGGGCGTGCGTCGACACATGGGCGTCGCTGCCGTTGCTCTTCGATCCGGGATCGGAATGGGCCTACTCGGTCGCCACCGACGTGCTGGGCCGCCTGGTCGAAGTGGTATCAGGCCAGCGATTGGACGAATTCTTCCGGACCCGCATCTTCGAGCCGCTCGGCATGGAGGAGACGGGCTTCTGGGCCGGTCCCGAGCTGGTCGGCCGTCTGGCTGCGCTCTACGTGGCGCATCCTGAGACCCGGTTGGCCGTCGCTGCGGACGGCAGCGCGGCGTCGACGCCCCAGCGCATGCTGTCGGGGGGCGGGGGACTGGTCGGGCCTGCGCACGACTACCACCGGTTCACGCAGATGCTGCTGCATGGCGGGGAGCTTGATGGGGTCCGGCTCCTCAGCCCGTCCACGGTCTCCTACATGACGAGGAACCATCTGCCTCGGGGGTTGGACTTGGAGCAGTTCGGCCGGAAACTCTTTGCCGAGACGTCGTATGACGGCGTCGGATTCGGGCTCGGTTTCTCGGTCACGGACGATCCGGTGGCGTCAAAGGTGGTCAGTTCCCGCGGTGAGTACGGCTGGGGTGGCGCAGCGAGCACCGCATTCTGGATCGACCCGGCCGAACAGATGACCGTCCTGTTCTTCACCCAGCTGATGCCCTCGAGCACCCATCCGATTCGGCGCCAGCTGAAGACTCTTGTCTACCAGGCGCTGCTCGATGAGCGGCCGGGGTGGTGATCGCCAAGTGCCCGCCAAGGCGCAGGCCGGAATCCGGCAGATCTCGACCTTCCCCGAGCTTGCGGCAAGGGCCAAGTCGAGCGCGGACCGGTGGTTGGCGGAGCGACGGGGTCGCTCTCGACGTCTGGGGCTTCGGGATGAGGGAAGACGATGCTGTGGACCCACGTGTGTCGTTACCGCGGACTGCCGGAATTGCACACCGTGCGTGTTCGCAGACCCAGGGAGTCACGTTCGCGACGTCGATCGGGTGTGGCGATGTGTGCAGCGGCCTCAGAGCCAGAGGCACGTGGCGCGCCCTTGGATACTGGTCCGCGCTGGCTTACCAACCTCAACTGGTCGGTCTCGGAACGCCATGTGCGGCGTGAAGCAGGCCTTTCCACACGATGCCCAGTTGGGTGTCATCGGTGCGGAAGGCAACGACCTCGTCGACCTGCAGGTCACAGCACGCGTACCAGCGATGCCGAGGAGGATCGTCGGGAGCCATGACGGCTAGGGCTTCGAACGTCACGCCCGTGCCAGCGTAGCTGACGACGTGGAGGGCGCGACCTTCCTCAGGACGGACGCTCCGCGCGTCGCAGAACACAAAGGGTGTCCATTCGGACCGGGCCAAGGTCGTCTAGCGCCGTCTTGGATGTGTCGCAGGATCGCGCGATGGTGGCCGTCCGCAAAGTCGGAGTGGACAAAGGAAGTTGGGAAAGCTTGTGGTGTCGACGCGCGTCCTTCAGGCTGCGACGACGGTCCGGCCATTGGTGATGTCAACCTCGACGGCATCTGCGGTTGGTCGCGCGGCAGGAAGGTGTCGCGAGTTGGTCTGAGGGAGGTCAGCCTGCTCCGGGTTGGGCAGAGCCGGTGAGAGCCGACAGGACTGTCGCCACGAACCGTTCCCCGTGGCTGATCGATTCCTCGTAACCCTGTGCGAAGGGCAGCGGAAGGTAGCCGAGCCACACCGGAGCAAGGCCAGCCAAGATGACCGGCACAGGTCGCGACGACGCGATCGCCTCGCCAAAGGCGTGGAACGCCTCGCCGGGCACCGACACCAGACGAGGGCCACCCATCGACCACTCGACCAGCTCGACCTGGATCTGATCGACCCCAGCCATCTGGGCAAGCAGGGTGCCGCCCGCCGGGGCGTTCAACTCGTCCCACCGCACCAGTTCGACATGGCCATCGACTGGCTCGGCGACCACCACCTCGGCGGCGACCGCTTCAGCCAGCTCTCGTCCCAGCGCGGCTGCCTCGGCAAACCCGTCGGAACTGCAGTCGTTGCCCTGTCGGTGGACGTGGTTCGGGTTCACGTCACCGAGGGCCCCTGAGAGCAGGAGCGTGCTCCCACCGAGCATCGCCTCAAGGGACGTTCGAAACGGGCCTACCCAGTCGGCGGAGATCGCAAGGCATTCCGGGCCCAGGGCGACCGGATGGATTGCCAGGTTCGCCAGAACGCCGATGCGCTGGCCAGCCTCCGAGGCGACGTCGAGCACGGCCAGCCATGGCGCGTAGGGATGGCCGCGCCGATTGATCGACAGGCCGTCGGGCAAGGGCGCGCGTCGGTAGGAGAGGGTCGCCGCGACGGCTCGTTGCTGTGCCGTCGTGGCTGCCGCCCGGCATGCGCCGACCAGCAGATCTCGGTAGCCGGGCGGAGTCGGCCATCCAATGGCCTCGGAGCCGGCTATGCAGCTCGGTCCGGAGTGGGTGTGCGTGGAGGCCGTGAGCACGGCCGACCGGGAAAGGCCTAGGTCGTTGGCAACGTGCTGACGAATTGGAGTTGCGAACGACGGTGACATCCCGAGGAGGTCGCAGATCAGGAGGCACACCGCGCCGCCGTCTTCCTCGGCCAGGTACAGCGCGCGCACCTCCAGATCGTCGTGGATGGAGGTCGCCGGCTCGTGGCGGGCATCGAAACCGGCCAGCATGACCGGAGTCGGCGGCGTGATGATCCTCCGAGCGAAGCCCGCCCGGATCACCAGCCCCGTCCTTCGACGTTGGCGTCGAGGCGCTCGACGCATCCGGACACCGCCGAACGGTACGCCGCGGCGACAAGGGCGACGGCTGCACGGCCGTCGGCTGCAGTCACGGCAGGGGGATGCCCCTGCTCGATGGCAGAAGCAAAGCTCTCGAACACCCCTGGGCTCCGCTCGGGGAGCTCCAAGGGCACTGGGGTGCTGCCCGCCCGGATCAGCATCGGGGGTGTGCGGTCGTCGAGGTGCAGGGTTCCCTCCGTTCCCTGGACGGTGAGCTGGTGGTCGGCGCCGGCCGCGACTGCCCAGCTCGCTTGGATCGAACCGATCGCACCACGCGAGAAGCGGACGAGGAGCTCGGCCAGGTCCTCGACCTGGTCCACGGGGTGGTCGCCGTTCTTCGTGCCGGGCCACAGCATCGCGCTCACGGCGCTAACTTCGTCGCCGAGCACCCACCGCAGGACATCGGCGATGTGCACGCCAAGGTCGATGAGGGCACCGCCCCCCGAGGTCGCCGAGTCGCGGAACCAGCCGGCGTCGGGTGCCCAATGCTCGGGCCCGGAGTGGCCCCACGCGCACCGGAAGGCGCACACCTGGCCGATGTCGCCCCGGTCGACGGCCAGACGCATGGCGCCGTAGGGCCGCCCGAACCGGGCGTTATGCGCCGGCATGAGAAGAATGCCGGCCCGATCCGCAGCCTCCAGCATTCGATCCGCCCCTTCGACGCTGCACGCCATGGGCTTCTCGACGAGCACGTGCTTCCCCGCGGCCGCCGCAGCAATGGCGATCTCCTCATGGTTGGCGTTCGGAGCGCACACGTCGACGGCGTCCACCTCGGGGTGTTCGAGCACCTCGTGCCAGTCGTCTACCACGCGTCCGCTGCCCCACTCCCGCATTGCCGCTTCGGCAGACCGTCGGCTACGGCTGGCGAAGGCGACGACGTCGATGCCGGCGGCGCGCAGGCCGGGGAGATGCACCCGCCGGGCCACGGTTCCACACCCGACGAGACCAACGCGCAGCGTCACGGTGATGCCGCCCTGGTCATCGACCGTGCGCCGGGTGGTCCGCCCCTGGGGCCGCACATCTAGAGCAGTGCTCCGGCAACTTTGTGGACAGCCTCGGCCGCCTGGTCGCAGTCAAGCTGGGTCCACGAGGGCCCGACGGGAACGGTCAGGGACCGGCCGACCAGCTCCTCGGTCACCGGGCAGAGGCCCATACGGTACTCGACGGTGGTGGGGTGCTCGGCGCAGTGCCAAGGACCTCCCTTCTGTGAGGCGGTGCGACGCTCGAGGACGGCGGGGTTGGCATAGACCGGCTTTCCGCCGTACATCTGGGCACACGGGACCCCCTCGGCCCGCAGGGCTCTCGAGAACTCACGGGCAATGCGGGGATTGGGGAGGAACCAGCTGATGCTGGAGCCTCCTTCGCCGTCTGGGTCAGGCACCCGGCGCTCGGTCATCCCCTCCACCGGGCCGATCGCCTGGGCGAGGCGCTGACGACTGGAACGCAGCCGCTCGAGTAGGCCGGGGAGCTTGCCGAGCTGGACGCCAGCGATCGCGCCCGCGAGCTCACCCATCCGGAGGTTCTCGCCCACGAAGGGATCATCGAGTTCGCGACCGCGTTCTCCCATGTGGCTGGTTACGAACTGGCCCCCTTGGTCCTGGTACCGGGCGGCCCGGAGATAGAGGCGCTCGTCCGATGTGACCAGGGCGCCACCTTCGCCCGACGTGACGTTCTTCTCCAATTGCAGGGAGAACGCACCAGCCACGCCGATACTCCCGACCTTGCGGCCGCGGTACGAGGTGCCCATTGCCTGCGCCGCATCCTCGATCAGCGGGACACGGAGCTGATCGGCGATGGCAACGAGAGGACCCAGGTCGCACGGAACGTTCTCAAGGTGCACGACCACGATCGCTGCCGTGCGCGCGGAAGCCTTGGCTGCCACGTCCTGCGGATCAAGACCGAGGGTTTCGTCGATCTCTGCGAAGACTGGGACTGCACCAGCTGTAACCACTGCGTTCACGGTGGCAATGAAGGTGAAGGCCGGCACGATGACCTCGTCTCCACAACCGATGCCCAAAGCCGCCAGGCAACAACGAAGGGCAGCAGTCCCACTCGAGGTTGCCACCGCGTGTTCCGTCCCGATGTTGCGAGCGAGCTCCTCCTCGAACTGCGCCACCTTGCCTAGAAGGCGCGGGCCGTAGTAGCGGAACAGCGAACGGCTTTCCAGGACTTCGAGGACGGCGGTTCGCTCCTCGTCTCCCAGCATTCCCATCCCCCTGGAGACGTCGAGCGGAGTGGTTCGAACGGGCGTCCCCCCTTCGATGGCCAGGCGTGCGCCTGTTTCCACGCCGGCCAAGCGTACTTCAGGGCCCGTCGGTTGACTTGCTCGATCGTCGCCTGGACGACCCCACCCTTGGCCGTCGGGCCTTGCGGGCGTCCTCTGAGAAGGCGTCCGACCTGTGACGCTCCTTGTCCGCCACGTGAAGACCAACCACATCGACGGCAGGACCCTGGCCAGGCTCCCCTGTTCGACCGAGCTGGTCTCCTAGCGCTTGTGCTGCCCGGCTCCGAACGGGCCGCCCTCAAGCGTCGGGTTCGGACCTGTGACCGCCTCGCCACCCGGGGTGCGCTCCACACGCGGCGCATCAAGGACCTCGCGCGCCAGCTCATGCCCATGAGCCAGCTCACCCGGGGCATAGGTGGGGGCGACCTGGCGGTTCTCGAGCGCTTCGCCGACCCGAGCGCTCGTGTCAAGGTGGATCGTGGCCGTCTTACCGGGCGGGTTCCCAGGGCATCGACAACCTCCAGGGGCAGGCACGGACCCGGCAGTGGCCAGCGGCCGCGCACGACGCGCTCGAGCTCTATGCCGCCACGGCGCCGGTTCCTTCGGGACCTCACCGAGGAGGTGGTGACCGAGGTGCGGCTGTTGCCCCCCGTCCAGGCCGAGCTCGCTCGCCATGGCGCGGAGCGAGAGGGGTGGGTGGTTGCAGCGAGTCTCGGGAGCGGGCCTGGGCGGGCCATGGGCCGAGCATGCCCAACTCGTGCGTTACACCACGACCGGCCGCGCACCCCCAAGGTCAAGGCGATCATCACCAGGCGTTTCCGCGTGCCTGGCGCGGTCCGGCTCCGGGGTCGGTCGCAGCAGGGGAGAGGTCCCCTAGAAACGTCCTTTGGGGGCAATCGAGGCCGCGCGTTCTAGGCGGCAGCATGCCGGGCGACCCGCGTGATGGGCGGCGGACCCGTCACGGGATCTCTGCCCGTCCGGAGCGGCAGCCTACTTGAGCGCGTGCTCCATGGAATCAGTCGTCGAAGACGATCACGCTCCGCGCGACGTCACCTCCTTGCAGCGCCTTGAACCCGTCGTTGACCCCGTCGAGAGGGATCCTCGCCGAGACCATCTCATCCAACTTGAGCCGGCCTTGAAGGTAGAGATCGATGTAGCGAGGCATGTCGACCCGGAATCGGTTGGAGCCCATCGTGGATCCCTGGATCGTCTTCGATTGGAGGAAGGCTGGTCCAGGTAGCTGAACCAGCTGGCTCGGAGGGATCATGCCGATGACCGTCGCCGTGCCGCCACGCCGCAGCATGTTGAACGCCAGCTCGGCGGTGGCAGCCAATCCGATTGCTTCGAACGAGTACTCGACGCCGCCGCCAGTCAGATCCATGACTTGGGCCACGGGATCTCCTGCGGAGGCATCCACGGTGTCGGTGGCCCCCAACGAACGCGCGAGCTCGAGTTTCGCTGCCAACTGGTCCACTGCGACGATCCGTGCCGCGCCCGACAGGTGCGCCCCCTGGATGCATGAGAGTCCAACGCCCCCGCATCCAATGACCGCGACGGACGCGCCGGCAGGGACCTTGGCAGTGTTGAAGACGGCCCCCAGCCCAGTCGTCACTCCGCACCCGATCAGGGCGGCCCGGTCGAGTGGGATGTCCTGGGTCACCTTCACCAGTGCGTGCTCGTGGACCAACATCATCTCGGCGAACGAACCCAGGTTCGCGAACTGACCGACAGGATTGCCCCCGATGCTGAGTCGGGGCCGTTCGTCGCTCCGGCGACGTACCTCCGGAGACTGGCACAAGTAGGGGCGGCCGGTGAGGCAGTAGTCACAGCTGCCGCAGAACACCGACAGACAGGTGATGACCCGGTCACCTGGAGTTACGTAGCTGACCTCGCTCCCGACCGCCTCGACGACCCCTGCCGACTCGTGGCCCAGGACCACCGGCGTCCTCGCCGGGTACTTGCCTTCGATGAAGTGCAGGTCGCTGTGGCACAAGCCGGCGGCCGATGTGCGGATCAGGACTTCATGGGGTCCGGGGTTGTCGACGTCGACCTCGGTGATGTCGAGCCATCCCGGCGACTCGTTCAAGATAGCGGCGCGCATGCAGCTATCCTTGCATCAGGACGGTCGTCATGCTGAGGGTCCGGTGCCGAGCCTTCGTGGCCACAACCCTTCGGGCAGCTCAGCCATCGAGCGTGGCCAGCGACAAGAAGGGCGTCAGCAGTGCGCTCGAGGGCGGCCTTGCTCGGGATCCCGACCTGGCCAACGCCCGGGGCGATCCCGCGTGGCGATCCTCTTCGTCGCCGAGATGATCGCTCCCGCTCCGGCGGCGGTGCGTGAACAGTAGGTCGACCTCGATCATCAGAGACGGCTGGACGACGACGGCACGGTTTGGAGGACGTGTCAGTCAGCGGCGATCACTGGGTCGCCGAGCTCGAGCTCATCTCCGATGGGCCAACCATCGGCGGTTACCCGATCGCTGATGCTGCGAGGGTCTACGGGCAGACGAGTCTTGGATGCCTGGTAGACGGCGAAGCACAGTTGCAGGACACGAACCGCTTCGTCGGGTGTCATGTCGGGAACTGCGCCGTTCAAGAGGGAGTCGATGAAATGCGCCGACGAACGGCGAAACCCCTCCCCCCAGTCTGACTCCACTGCTTTCTCGGTTACGGTCCGACAGACGTTGTCGTGACCCTGGTACAGGATGACTGGCGGCATGTCGAGCATCTCGCCCGTTGCCCTCGTCACCCACAGGACGCCCTCATCCCCTTGGAGCTCGAACACCTCGTCGGCCCCGTAGTAGCGGGACCGAAGCCACATTTTCGATGCATAGTGGACGTCCATGACACCGAGTACGTCTGGATCTTCGTACTCGAAGATGGCGGCACAAGGTTCGTAGAAGAGATCGCGACGTCGGACCACCGCCTGAACGGAGACGACGTCGAGCCCGGGAAGCCACAGGGCCATGGCGTACTTGTGCACCATGTCGTCAAACAGGTGTCCGCCGGGGCTTCGACCGTCCAGGCGCCAGCCATAGCCCTCGGGTCGGAGGCCAGCTTGGAAGGCGGAGTCGGTCAAACCCACCACCGTCTTGATCCGAACACCGATCAAACGTCCGATGGCACCACTGGCGACCAAGTCCCGAGCTCGCTCGAGCGGGGGGTAGTGCCTGAAGCACTCATTGACACGCAGGACGAGTCCCAAGTCCGCCGCAACCCGTTCTAGCTCCCTGGCCTGCGCGACCGTGTTGGTCAGGGGCTTCTGGACCGACACGTGCTTGCCGGCCCGGAGCGCCGCGAGAACGTGGCGATAGTGGAGATGCGTGGGGGTCAGGACCTCAACGGCGTCGACCTCGTCGTCGGCCAAGAGCTCGTCGAGGTCCCCGTACGCCTTTGCCGCTCCCCACCGCCGTGCAGCCGCCATGGCCAGCTCCTGATCGATGTCGCAGACCGCGACCACGTCGCATTGCGGATGGTTGAGGTATCCCGCCACGTTGAGGTGGGAGATATTGCCCGCTCCCAGCACGCCCAGCCGGACTCGTTCGGACGGCAGTCGTCTGACTGGTTCGAGCTCTGCTGTTGAAGCGGCCGTCATGCCGACCGGCTTGACCATGGTTGGCGCCTCCCAGGGGCCGAGGATGCAGGTTTTCGTCGCCGGGTGAGCCTAACCAGGTCATTCGTCCGCCCGGCAGACGCTGGATAGCGGAGCTCTTCGGAGCGAGGTTGCGCGGGCGAGAGGCATGGTTCGGCTGTTCCGGGTAGCGCAGAACGTTCGGCTTGGGGTTCGCACGCGCGTCGGGATGCTTCGTCGAGACGTGGGGTGAGGATCGCCCAGCAGCGGTCGCGCTAGATGAAGCACAAGTGGTTGCCTAGGACCCGGCCGCGGATGCCATGATTCGACCCCATGGTTGGTTCGCCCTCTGGACCCGGGGATGTCCCCGTCGGGCCAGGTCGGCTCGTTCCAAACCACCACGCCCACCATCGAGGCTTCGCCGGAGTTCGAGGGGTGGCGGCGGGGCTGACCATGCTGATCGGGCGGGGTGCCCTCGCCCGATTGGCTTGCGAGCTCACCGGGGTCGGTCGGAACGATCGGGTGATTGACGTGGGATGCGGACCGGGAGCCGCGGCCCGTCAAGCTGCCAGCCGTGGTGCCACTGTGACGGGAGTGGATCCGGCGCCGGTCATGCTGGGGTTGGCGCGAATCCTGACTCGTCGTCCCGGGGTCAGTTGGCTTGAAGGCACGGCTGAGGCGCTCCCGGTGCGCGATGGCGCAGCCACCGTGCTTTGGTCAATCGCGACCGTGCATCACTGGTCCGACCTGGATGCAGGGTTGACCGAGGCGCGCCGGGTCCTGGGTCCGGGCGGCAGACTGTTGGTGGCCGAGCGGCGCACTCGGCCCGGCGCGTCCGGTCTGGCCAGCCACGGGTGGGTCGAAGAACAGGCGACCGCCTTCGCCCAGCTGGCTCGGACGGCCGGCTTCGCTGAGGTGCGGACGGAACGTCAGGACGTGGGGCGTCAGCATCTTTGGGTGGTGCAGGCGGTCAACCCCTGAGCATTCGTGGGGACAGCCGGGGATTCCGAGGGCACGGTGGCTGTCGTCGTCGTTGACCCGTGGTGCCCGGAGCGGGACTCGAACCCGCACGCCGTTGCCGGCAAAGGCTTTTGAGGCCTCCGCGTCTACCGATTCCGCCATCCGGGCTGGCCAAAGGAGCCTACCGGCGACCCGGCTGGACGTTCCGGGAAGGAAGGCGTCACCCGTCAGGGTCGAGGACCCGCCTCGGGTGGCGGCCGTCCACGTAGCCCAGGAAGGGAGGGTAGATGTTGTACCCGAGGAGCTCCTGAAGGCGGGGCGGCAGCCTTCTCGCAAGGTCCTGCGGCACCGCCAGGCAATGGTTCTCTTGGGGCCGCAGCCAGCCCACGACGTACTCGAGGATCACCCCCAGCCGGGGACGGTCGGTGCGGTTGGCGCCACCACCGTGGAACAGGTTGCCCAGGTACACAAGCATGGACCCGGCCGGCATCTCGGCCACGATCACGTCGTCGTCCCGGCCTGGCCGGCGGTCATGTGGCCAGCGGTGGCTCCCTGGCACCAGGCGAGTGGCGCCGTTGGCCTCGGTGAAGTCGTCCAGCGGCCACATCGAGTTGACCACCACCGGGGCCTCGTGCGGCGGGAGCGGATAGATACTCTCGTCGCGGTGGAGCACCTGGGCCGTTTCGCCCGGACCGATCTGGATCCCTACCGGGGCGCTCAGCTGGTAGTGACCGAGGACGCGGTCGAGGACCCCGAGAAGCAGTGGGTCGAGCGCGCTGTGGTCGAACGAACGGGTCTTGGCGAACAGGGCGTACACCCGGCGGGTGGCGAACCCCTCGAAGTCATTGCGCCCGGTCGGGGTGGTCGCGAGGATGCGTTCGAGGTCGGCCCGCTTGGCAGCCAGGTCGCCGTCGTCGAGCATGCCTTCGACGATGACGTAGCCGTCGGTGAGAAGGCCGTCGACCAGCGCCTCCACGGTGACCGCCGACCTGGTGGTGCGCACGCCTCTGACGATAGGCCCGTCGCGCGGCCTGCGGCCCTGGCTCGCCGATGCGGGTGAGCGGATTCGAGGTCCTGGTGGTGCCGATGCGCCTCCGAAGCCCGGTCGGCAGTGCCGGGCTCGTCCAGCGTGACCGCAGCGCGGTGCTGGTGCGGCTCGAGACCGACCAGGGGGTCGGCTGGGGGGAGTGTCCTGCGTACCCAGGAGCCCGCTGGCCCGATCCCTCCCCGGACGCGCTCGAGCCGGTCGCGGTCGACCGAGTCCTGGGCCGGCTCCGGGCTGCCAGTGCGGACGCCGTGTTGCCGCCGGCCGACCTGGTGACCGCGGCCTGCCGGGGCCCGGCCGCCCGACCCGAGCAGGAGGTGGCGGACCAGTCGGTCGCCGCTGCCGTCGAGATGGCGGTGCTCGACGTCGAGCTGCGGGTCGGAGGTCAGTCACTGGCCTCGTGGCTGGGGACTGCTCGGCGCGAGGTCGAGACTGGAGCGCTGGTAGGGATCCCGGCCGATCGCGAGATCGGCCGGCTGCTCGACGAGGCCGCCGCCGCCATCGAGACCGGGGCGCGGCGGCTTCGGGTCAAGATCGAGCCGGGGTGGTCGAGGGCACCGCTCGAGGCACTGCGAGCTCGCTTCGGAGAGGTAGCGCTCCAGGCTGACGCCAACGGCTCCTTCGACCCCGCCCATCCCGACGTGTTTGACGAGCTCGACGACCTGGGCCTGGTCTGCCTCGAACAGCCGTTCGCGCCGGCCGAGCTCGATGCCCACCGGCGGCTCGGACAGCGGCTCCGGACCCCGATCGCCCTGGACGAGTCGCTGTGGTCTCCTGGCCGGGTGGAGGCGGCGCTGGCCGCCCGAGCTTGCCAGGTTGCCTGTCTCAAGCCCGGTCGCCTCGGTGGTGTCTTGGCGGCGGTCGCTGCCGCCAGGGCCTGCGCCGTGGCCCAGGTGCCGTGCTTCGTTGGCGGGTTCTTCGAGTCCGGGCTCGGCCGGGCAGTCAACGCCGCGGTTGCCGGCAGACCCGAGTGCTCGCTTCCGGGGGACCTGAGCGACCCCGACACCTACCTGGAGGGAAACCCGTTCTCATACCTGGAATGCGCAGGCGGGCTGGTCCGGCTGGCGTCGGCCCCCGGGATCGGCGCCGAGCCCCGGCCCGAGGTCCTCGAGACCGTGACCCGGCGCCGCTGGGTCTCCTGGCAACCCTGAGCCCCAGGGCCGCTGCGGGGACGAGAGCGTAGAATCGGTTGACCATGCAACGGTTCCTCGTCGAGCGACGGATCCGAGACCTCCACCAGCGGCTCGTCCGGGCCCGCCAGGAGCTGGCGGTCCTGAACGAGCAGTACGCGGTGGTCTCCGAGGCCGCCGAAGAGGCGCGCCTGCGGTCCTTGGTGTCGGAGACCCCGCTCGCCACCCATGAGTACGGCGAGGTGAAGCGGCACGCCGACGCGATGGCACGAGCCCGGGAGGCGCTGGTCTCGACGGTGGCCGAGCTCGAGCAGCGCCGGGACGACCTGCTGCAGCGGGTCGGGGTGCCTCCGAGTTGAGCGAGCAGCAGGGATCGACCCGCCCGCCGGTGCGGGCGATCATCGGCGAGGACGAGGCGATCGTCCGGCTAGACCTCAAGGAGATCCTCACCTCGGCCGGCTACGAGGTGGTGGGGGAGACTGGCCGGGGCGACGAGGCGGTCCGGTTGGCCCAAGAGACCCGCCCCGACCTCGCCATCTTGGACGTGAAGATGCCCGGCCTGACCGGGATCCAAGCAGCCCGGGAGATCACCCGGGACACCCAGGTGGCGGTGATCGTGCTCACCGCCTTCTCCCAGCGGGAGCTGATCGAGGAAGCTCGCGACGCCGGCGTTGCTGCCTACCTGGTGAAACCGTTCCGCCGGGACGAGCTCCTCAGCGCGCTGGACTCGGTCCTGGCGAACTGCCGGGAGGAGTGGGCGATCGACGCCGAGGTGGCCTCCTTCGCGTCCTCGGCGACCGCGGCCGAGGACAAGATCACCACCCGCCGGGTTGTCGACGAGGCCAAGGCCAAGCTGATCGCCGAGGGTCGGCTGTCCGAGCAGGAAGCCTTCTCCTTCATCCAGCGCACCGCGATGCACACGCGCACCCGCATGCGCGAGATCGCCCGGCAGGTGATCGAGGGGACCCTCTCGCCGTGAGCCGCGGGCGGCTCGGGTGAGCGAGCGCTCCGGACCCCTCATCGTCCTCGACGGGATGTCGCTTGCGTTCCGGGCGTACTTCGCCCTGCCGCCGGAGCTCACGACCCGAGCCGGGACGGTCACCAACGCGGTCCACGGCTTCGTCTCGATGCTCATTTACCTGGTGCGCGACCACCGGCCGAGTGCGGTGGCCGTGGCCTTCGACCCGCCGGGGCCCACTTTCCGGGACGAGATCCACGTCGAGTACAAGGCGGGCCGCTCCGAGACCCCCGAGGAACTCACCCCGCAGTTCGACATGATCCGAGATGTGGTCGCCTCGTTGGGGATTCCCCGGGTCGAGGTGCCCGGGTACGAAGCGGACGACGTCCTGGCGACCTTGGCCACCCAGGCCCGCGACCGCGGATGCGAGGTCATCGTGGTCACCGGCGACCGCGACTGCTTCCAGCTGGTCGAGGACCCCTATGTGAAGGTCCTCTACAACCGACGGGGGGTGAGCGACTACACCCTCTACGACGAGGCTGGGATCCGCGAGCGGACCGGGGTCAGCCCCGACAAGTACCCGATGCTGGCCGCATTGCGGGGCGACCCTTCCGACAACATCCCGGGAGTCCCTGGGGTGGGCGAGAAGACGGCGGCCCGGCTGCTCAACACCTACGGCGACGTCGAAGGGATCTTTGCCCACCTGGACGAGCTCACCCCGAAGCTCCGGGCCAACGTCGCCGGCGCCGAGGCCCAGGTGCGGGCCAACCTGGCCATCATCCCGCTGGTGCGCGACGTCCCGCTCGAGATCGGCCTCGACGACCTCGAGCTCGGTGGCTGGGACCTCGAGGCGGCCCGCGAATGCTTCGAGCGCTACGAGCTCAAGTCGACCTGGGACCGCGTGGTGCCCCTCCTCCACGACGGGACCTTCGGCCCCCCGGCCGCCGGCAGCGCGGGCGCCACGGAGATCGCGGCGCCGGCTCTGCCGGCCACAGCCGCCGAGGAGGCCGGGGCGACGGCGGTCGTGGGATCTGGCGACGGGCCGCCCGAGGCGGCACCGGCCCCGCCGATGGTGGTGCCGTCTGGGGTCCAGGACGCCGCCCGGCTGCTCGGGGCGCTGGCCGCCGGCGAATCTGGAAGGCCGGTCGCCTTGATCGGGCGCACCGAGGGCCTTGCCGGACGGGGCGCGCTCATCGGGGTCGCGGTGGTCGACCGAGGTCCCGACGGAGTGGCGCTGTGGGTGCCAAGCGAGCTGCTCCGGGTGCCGAGCGTCCAGCGGGCGTTCACCCGACTGGGCCAGCGGGCGGTGGTAGGGCATGAGGTGAAGGAGCTGCTCCGCTCGCTGGCCGGGTTCGGGATCGAGGGGATCGAGCCGGTGCTGGACACCGCGGTGGCGGCGTACCTGCTCGACCCATCGCGCACCGACTACCCGCTGGTCGACGTGGCGGCGCCCTACCTGCGGACCAGCCTGACGAGCGGCCGAGCCGGCCAGGGGCGGCTGCCGCTCGGGACCGGGGAGCCGATCGGGCTGGCCCAGGAGGCGGTGGAGGAGGCCAACGTCGTGGCCCAGCTGGTGGAGCCGATGCGGGCTGCCCTGGACGCCCGGGGGCTGCGGCGCCTCCACGACGAGGTGGAGTGCCCGCTCATCGGGGTGCTGGCCCGGATGGAGGTGATCGGCATCCGGGTCGACACCGACGAACTGCGCCGCGTGGCCAAGGAGCTGGCTGCCGACTGCGCCACCTTGGAGGCCGAGATCCACGAGCTGGCCGGACACCCGTTCAACGTCAACTCGACCCCCCAGCTGCGGACGGTGCTGTACGACGAGATCGGGCTGAAACCAGGGCGGCGCACCAAGACTGGCTACTCGACCGATGCCGCAACCTTGGAGGCGCTGCGGGACCAGCACCCGATCGTGGACGCTCTGCTGCGATACCGGGAGGTGGAAAAGCTCCGCTCCACCTACGGCGAGAGTCTGCTGGCCGAAGTCCAGGCCGATGGCCGGATCCACGCCTCGTTCCGCCAGACGGTGGCTCGGACCGGCCGGCTGTCCTCGGAGCGGCCGAACCTGCACAACATCCCGGTGCGCTCGGAGTCGGGAAAACGGTTCCGGCGGGCGTTCGTGCCCGCCGAGGGCTCGGTGTTCTTGGTTGCCGACTACGACCAGATCGAGCTGCGGGTGCTGGCGCACCTCTCGGGCGATCCCGGCCTGCTGGAGGCCTTCGCGTCGGGCACCGATATCCACCGGGCCGTGGCCTCGGGAGTGTTCGGGGTGCCAATCGACCAGGTGACCCGCACGCAGCGGGAGTACTCCAAGATGGTCTCCTACGGTCTCGCCTACGGGATGGAGGCCTATGGGCTGGCGCGGCGCCTGGGGAGCGGGGTGGAGGAGGCCGCCGAGATCATGAACCGCTACTTCTCGGCCTTCCCGGCGGTGCGGGCCTACATGGACGCCACGGTGGCCGAGGCTCGCCATCGGGGCTACACGCGCACCGCGTTCGGGCGGATCCGTCCGCTGCCCGAGCTGACCGACCGGAACTTCCGGGTCCGCCAGGCGGCTGAACGCCAGGCCATGAACGCCGGGATCCAGGGCCTGGCAGCGGACTTGTTCAAGGCCGCCCTGGTCAGGGTGGACCGAGCGCTGTCGGCGGCTGGCCTGGCGAGCCGGCTGGTGCTGCAGGTGCACGACGAGGTCATCGTCGAGGTGCCCGAAGCCGAGCGGGAGGTGGTCGGCCCGCTGGTGGCCGACGCGCTGACCGGGGCGGCCGAGCTGTCGGTTCCCCTCGAGGTCTCCATGGCCTGGGGCTCCTCGTGGGCCGAGGCGAAGGACGGCTGAGCGGTGGTAGGGTGTTCGCCCTGGCCGGAGCAGTCCCGCCGGTCGATCGTGTGCCGGTCCCGCCGGGGGTCGGCGACCCACTGAAAGCGAGTTCGTTCTGTCTATGTCCGTCGAGCCGATCGCCCTGTGGTCCGAGGAGGCCATGGGCACCTTCGATGAAGAAGGCCACTACCTCCCCCGCAAGATCACCGAGGACGACATGGGCGATGCCTCCTTGGAGGAGGCGATGGCTGGGACCATCATCGAGTTCGACGACGGGGACCTGGTCGAGGGCACGGTGGTCAAGATCGACCGGGACGAGGTGCTCCTCGACATCGGCTTCAAGTCCGAGGGCGTGATCCCGGCGCGGGAGCTGTCGATCCGCAACGACGTCCACCCCGAGGAGATCGTCTCGCTGGGGGACCGCATCGAGGCGCTTGTCCTGCAGAAGGAGGACAAGGAGGGCCGACTGGTCCTCTCCAAGAAGCGGGCCCAGTACGAGCGGGCTTGGGCCACCATCGAGAAGCTGAAGGAAGCGGACCAGGTGGTGAAGGGCCCGGTCATCGAGGTGGTGAAGGGCGGGCTCATCGTGGACATCGGCTTGCGGGGGTTCCTCCCGGCCTCCTTGGTCGAGCTGCGCCGGGTCCGCGAGCTCCAGCCCTACGTCGGGCGGGTCATCGAGGCCAAGATCATCGAGCTCGACCGCAACCGGAACAACGTGGTCCTGTCTCGCCGGGCCTGGCTGGAGGAGGCGCAGAAGGAGCAGCGCGGGGACTTCCTCACCAACTTGAAGCCGGGGGAGCGGCGCAAGGGCGTGGTGTCCTCGGTGGTGAACTTCGGGGCGTTCGTGGATCTGGGCGGCATGGACGGCCTGGTGCACGTCTCGGAGCTGAGCTGGAAGCACGTCGACCATCCGTCCTCGGTGGTCCAGGTGGGCGACGAGATCGAGGTCGAGGTGCTCGACGTCGACCTGGACAAGGAGCGGATCAGCCTGTCGCTCAAGGCGACCCAGATCGACCCGTGGCAGGAGTTCGCCAACACCCACGAGGTCGGCCAGCTGGTCTACGGCCGGATCACCAAGCTGGTCCCCTTTGGGGCCTTCGTCCAGGTAGGCGATGGGATCGAGGGCTTGGTGCACATCTCGGAGATGGCCGCCCACCACGTGGACGCGCCAGAACAGGTGGTGAGCCCGGGAGAGGAGCTGTGGGTCAAGATCATCGAGATCGACCTCCAGCGCCGCCGGATCAGCCTCTCGATCAAGCAAGCCGCCGAGGGCGGCGAGGTCTCCGAGGAGTACCGGGAGGCGTTCGGGGCCCACGCCTACGACGCCGAGGGGAACTACATCGGCAACTACGACTACTCGGACGCCGAGTTCACCCCTGAGACCGAGGCCCAGGCGGCATGGGCCGACTACGCCGCCGAGCAGAGCGCGGCCGAAGCCAGCGCACCGACGACCGAGACGGCTGGGTCGGACCCGTCGTAGCGACCTTCTCGGGGCCTGCCGAGGAGGTCAACCGTCGTTTCGCCTACCATGCGGCCCGTGGCCGCGCACGTCCTCGACCCGGCCCGTCCCGGGACGCCCTCGGAGCCGGCCGAACCTTCACTGCGGGCCGGCGCCTGGGCTGCGCTCAGCCGGAGCTGGCGGAGCCTCGCGGTGGGGGTCGGCCTGCTCACGGTGGCGGCCGGGATCGGGCTTCGGTTCTGGACCCGCTCGCCGCTGTGGCTCGACGAGGCGCTCACGGTCGACATCGCTCGCCACCCGCTGAGCCAGCTCCACGCGCTGCTGCGAGAGGACGGGGCGCCGCCGCTGTACTACGTCCTCCTGCACTTCTGGATGCGCGTCTTTGGGACCTCGAACCTCGGGGTGCGTTCGTTGTCGGGGGTGATCTCGGTGCTCACCCTGCCGGTCGGTTGGCTGCTCGGCCGCAGCTACGGCCGGCAGGGCGCGTGGGCGACCCTGGTGCTGCTGGCCGCCTCACCGTTCGCGATCTACTACGGCACCGAGGCCCGCATGTACTCGCTGGTCATGCTGGTGAGCGGGCTGGGGATGGTGGCCCTGATGCGGGCCATGCAGCGAGTGAGCCCGTGGAACCTGCTCGGGATCGCAGCTGCGACCGCGGCGCTCCTCTACACCCAGTACTGGGCCCTGTATCTGGTGGCCACGGTGGCGGCGTGGCTCCTGTGGCGGGCGAGGAAGAGCGCGCCCGACGCTCGGTCCCGAACCAACGCCCGCTGGTGCGTCGGGGCCCTCGCCGTGGGGTGCGCCGCCTTCCTGCCCTGGGTGCCCACCTTCGTGTTCCAGGCGAAGCACACCGGCACGCCGTGGGCTGCGCCGGGGAACTTCGGAGCGATCGTGAGCGCGATCACCGGGTTCACCGACAACCAGGCCACGCTGTCCACCGCCGGCTCCAACCAGGGGCGGCTGCTCGCGATCTTGTACCTGGTGCTCGCGTTCCTGGCCATCTTCGGGCTGGCTCGGGACCGCTGGCACATCGACCTCGACCTGCGGACCCGACCCGGCAGTCGCGCCCTGGCCCTGGTGGTGTTCGGCACCCTGGTCGTCGCAGTGGCCGGCGGGCTGCTCACCAAGAGCGGGTACTCCAACCGCTACGCCTCGATCGTGTTCGTGCCGTTCCTGGTCCTGGTGGTCCTGGGGCTGCTCACGATCGGAGACCGGCGGGTGCGGCTGGTGGTGGTGGCGGCGGCAGTGGCCGCTGGCCTGGCGGTGGCCGCGCAGAACGTCACCACCGAGCGGACCCAGGCCGGGGCGGTGGCGTCGGTGCTGGCCGCCCATGCGCACCCCGGTGACGTGGTCGCCTACTGCCCCGACCAGCTCGGCCCGTCGGTGTGGCGGCTCACCGCCGATCGGGGGTACCGGCAGCTGACCTATCCCCGCTCGATCGGGCCGTCGCTGGTCGACTGGATCGACTACAAGGCGGCGATCCGGGCGTCGTCGCCCGCCGCGTTCACCCGGGAGCTGCAGGCCCTGGCCGGGCCGGGCCACGACATCTGGCTGGTGTGGGCCTCTGGCTATCAGGGGTTCGGCACCCGCTGCGAGCAGATCGCGACCGAGCTGATCCAGACGCCGGGCTACGGCGGGCGGACCTGGGTCGTCGAGCGCCCGAGCACCTATTACGAGCCGATGAACCTGACCGAGTACGCCAAGGTGCCGGGTCCAGGACCGCTCCAGGGTCCGTGAGCGCGCCGGCCCGGCCGCTGTTGGCCGGCCGCGCCCGCATGGGGGTCTTCGTTCGGGCGCTGCGAGCGGTGGCGGTGCCCTACGTGGTGGCCAGGGTGGTGGTGCTCGCCGCGCTCGGCATCGCCCACCTGGTGGTGTCGCGGGGGCATGCCTCCCCGGCAGTGATCTTCCGGGTCCACCAGGGGTTGCTCGCCTGGGACGCCGGGTTCTACGAGTCGATCGCCCACTTTGGCTATGCGCCCTTCGGCCACCAGGCCCTCCGGTTCTTCCCGCTGCTGCCGCTGGTGGCCAGGGCGCTCGGCACCACTGGCCTGCCGGATGCCGCCGGGGTGGTGGTGGTCGCCAACGTCGGTGCGCTGATGGGCACGGTGCTGCTGGTGCTGTTGGTGCGGCGGGAGACCGGCGATGAGCAGCTGGCCCGGCGCAGCGCCTGGGTGCTGTCGCTCGCCCCGCCGGCGTTCTGCCTGGTGCTGGGCTACGCCGAGGGGCTTCTGCTCGCCCTCAGTGTCGGTTGCTTCCTGTGCATCCGCCCGGCCGCCGGGTCGCGTCCCCGCTGGTGGTGGGCTGCCGGGCTGGGTTACGCGGCCGCGCTCACCCGCCCGCTCGGGGTCCTGGTGGCCTTCGCCGTCCTTGCCGAAGGGGTGCGCTGGTGGCAGCGGGCCCAGGGCGCCGAGCGGCTCGGCATCCTGGCCGCCCTGGCTGGGCCACCGGCCGGGATCGTCACCTTTCTCGGCTGGTCGGCCGCCGCAGAGGGGGACTTCTGGCTGCCGCTGCGGGTCCAGACCTCGGCCGGCCACCACGGTGGCCTGAGCGACCCCGTCGCCACCGTCCTGCACGATGCTGACGGTGTCCTCCACCACCACCTGGGCACCGCGCTCCACGTGCCCTGGGTGCTCCTGGTCGTCGTCCTGGTGGTGGCGGCCTGGCGGACCCTGCCCGCCTCCTACGGCGCGTTCGCCACCGCGGTGGTGGCGGTGGCGGTCACCGGCACCAACCTCGACTCCTTCGAGCGCTACGCCCTGAGCGCCTTCCCGCTGGTGGTGGTGGTGGCGATGGCCTTGCGGACCCGCTGGTTCGAGCGGGCGGTCCTCACCGGGTCGGGGGCCCTGTTGTTCGCGTACTCGCTGGCCGCATTCCTGAACCGCCTGGTTCCCTAGGGTGGGGTGCGGCGCGGGTGGTCCACTAGTCTTGCCCCCCGGGACGCGGGCCGCTCGGCAGTCACGAGGGAGCCGAGCCAGGCCCCCGGTTGCCGGGCGCTGGCTGGGGCTCGGCCGCCGGCGGAGGCCGGCCTGCCTGAAGGGGTACGGGTGAGCACACGAGGTGAGACTGGCCCGGGCGCCGGGCGGGACGGGCGCACCCGACTGCAGGAGCCAGTCGTCGTGATCGGTGCCGGCCCTGCCGGGCTCACCGCCGCCTACCAGCTGGCCAAGGGGGGCGACCCGGTCGTGGTGCTGGAGGCCGACGAGGTCGTCGGCGGGATCTCGCGCACCGTCGAGCGGGACGGCTGGCGGTTCGACATCGGCGGCCACCGGTTCTTCACCAAGGTGAAGCCGGTCGAGGACCTTTGGAACGAGATCCTCCCGAGCGAAGACTTCCTGGTCCGGCCGCGCAAGAGCCGCATCTTCTACAAGGGCAAGTACTACGACTACCCGCTGCGCCCGGCCAACGCGCTGTGGAACCTCGGCCTGAAGGAGGCGGTGCTCTGCGGCCTGTCGTATGCACGAGCCCGGGTCGCCCCGCCCAAGGACCAGACCAACTACGAGGGCTGGCTGGTGGCCCGGTTCGGCTGGCGTCTGTACCGGACCTTCTTCAAGACCTACACCGAGAAGGTCTGGGGGGTGCCGGTGTCGGAGATGCCGGCGGACTGGGCGGCCCAGCGGGTCAAGAACCTCGAACTGGGCAAGGCCGTCCTGCACGCGCTCAGCCCTCGACGCAACCAGACCGAGATCACCACGTTGATCGAGGAGTTCCGCTACCCGAAGTTCGGACCCGGGATGATGTGGGAGGTGTGCCGGGACAAGGTGGAGCGCCTGGGCGGCCAGGTGCAGCTCGGCGCGCGGGTGACCAAGGTCCACGTCGAGGCCGGCAGGGCGACCGGGGTGACGTTCGAGTCCGAGCACGGCCCCCGCTTCCTCGCCGCCAGCCATGTGATCTCGTCCATGCCCATCGCCGAACTGGTGCCCGCCATCGACCCGGCACCGCCACCGGCCGTGCTGGCCGCCGGGCGGGACCTGCGCTACCGGGACTTCCTCACCGTCGCCCTGGTGGTGCCGTTCGAGGCCGGCTTCGAGGACAACTGGATCTACGTGCACGCCCCAGACGTCGAGGTCGGCCGGATCCAGAACTTCGGCCAGTGGTCCCCCTACATGGTGAAGGAGGGGACGACCTGCCTCGGTCTCGAGTACTTCGTCTTCGAGGACGACGCCCTGTGGAAGGCCGACGACGAGACGCTGATCGAGAAGGCCACCCACGAGCTGGGGGTGCTCGGCTTGGTCGAGCCGTCGGCGGTACAACGCGGGTACGTGGTCCGGGTGAAGAAGGCCTACCCCTACTACGACTTCGCGTACCGTGACAACGTCGCCGCGGTGGTGTCGTGGCTGTCGGCCAATGCGCCCAACGTGCACCTGGTCGGGCGCAACGGGATGCACAAGTACAACAACCAGGACCACTCGATGTTCACTGCCATGCTGACGGTCGAGAACATCCGGGGCGCGAGCCACGACATCTGGGCCGTGAACGTGGAGGAGGAGTACCACGAGGAGCGCCGGGCCGACGGAGCTCGACCGCCAAGCGCGGGCACCGGACGCCTGGCCCCGATCCTGCCCCGCCGGGAGGAGTCGGGCTCGGCTCGCCGGTGAGCGCGCCGGCAGAGGGCGCTCGCCCGCCTCGCGCCGACGGCGGCCTGCGCACCTTCTACGAGGACCCGGCCACGACCGTGCGGTCGGGGGCAGAGCGGGCAGCCCGCCAGGCGGCCATGCTGGTCGACGCGCTCTCGGGCTCCCCGGGACCGGTCCGGGTGCTCGACCTCGGGTGCGGGGACGGCGCCTCAGCCGAGGTCGCCCGGGCCGTCTGCCGGGAGGCCGGGCTCGACGTCCGGTTCGTGGGGATCGACTGGTCCCGTCCGGCCGCCCGGGCCGCCCGGGGCCGCGACCTGCCGGTCGCCTGCGGCGCCGTCGACGGGCCCGGGCTCCCCTTCGGCCCCGGGACCCTCGACGCGGTCATCTTCTCCGAGGTCCTCGAGCACCTGGTCGACACCGACGGCGCCCTGGCCGAGATCCGCCGGGTCCTGGTCCCGGGGGGCGCGCTCTTGGTCTCCACCCCCAACCTGGCCGCGTGGTTCAACCGGGTCCTGCTCCTCGTGGGCATCCAGCCGCTGTTCACCGAGGTCTCGATCCGCGCCATCTACGGCCGTCCGGGGTCCCAGGTGGTCGGCCACCTCCACGTGGCCACTCGCCGGGCCCTGGTCGAGCTGCTGGCGGCCAATGGGTTCGTCGACATCGAGCTCGCCGGTGCCCCCTACCACGACGTTCCCGGGCCCCTGCGGCCCCTCGACCGGGCCCTGTGCCGCTTCCCCGGGGTCGCGTCCATCCTGCTTGCCCGGGCTCGCAAGCCCGGCTAGGGCGGCCGTCGGCGCCGGACGCCAGCTCCGGGCCACCCCGACCAGCGCGTCGGCGGCCAGGGCGGCCAGCGAGGCCCAGACCAGCCAGCTGGCAAGTTCCGGTGGGAAGGGGTGATGGAGCTTGGAGAGGACCACGATCGCCGCCGCCGCGCCCAGCAGCCCGATGGCCCCCAGGCTGAGGACGCTGCGCAGCCAGCGCAGGCTCAGCGCCGCCAGCGACGCAGCCGCGATCCCCAGGCCGATCCACCGGTTGCTCACCGCGAGGGCACCGGCGCCGAGCGCCACGGCGACGATCGGGATCGACCACAGCCGGGGCCGTCGGCCTCGGTCCCGCCACGGGCCGCACAGCCGCGGTGACACCTCGATGCCCTCGTCGCCGCCCAGCAACGAGGCGGGCAGGCTGGTGGGGACGGCTCGCCGCCGCCTGACGAGACCGAGCAGCGGGAGGAGGACCACGCCGAGGCAGAAGGCCAGGGCCAGCGCCGAGACCACCAGCGCGCCCCAGACCGCTCGCTGAGGGGTCCAGGTGAGCGACACGTTGAAGGTGCCGCTCTTGGTGGCCCCGAGCGCCCGCACGTCGGCAGTTGAGACCGGCCAGCCGTTGGCGAACCCGTCGACCAGCTCGGAGCGACCGAGGCTGACCGAGTGGGACCCGGCGCCGGAGTGGGTCGTCGGTTCGGCTACCGCCTGCCACCCGGCGTTGACGCTCTGTCCGAGGACCAGCTCGAAGGGTCCGCTGACCCCGGTCACCCGCAGCTGTTCGCTGGTGGAGGTCTGGCCGACCACCCGCACGCTGGGCGCCGGGCCGGGCTGGGTGGCTGGGATCGAACCGAACGTGCTCGGTGCGCCGGGGCCGCCCCCGGGTGCTGAGTCCAGGATCAGCTGGTCGATGTTCCACCCGGTCGAGGTGGCATGGCCCAGTGCGGTGGTGATCACGTGGGTGCCGGCGGACAGGGTGATTCCGTGGGCGTCCGGGCCACAGGGGACCAGGGTCATCTGGTCGCCGGCCAGGGCGGCGGCGCTGCTGCCGACCATTTCGACGCTGACCGGCCGGCCATCGATCGCGATCAGGTTGGACCGGCAGACCGCTGGGAGTTGGGGCGGCACCGCGGACACCTGGACCCCGGGGATGCCGACCTCGGCGATGGCCATCGGGAGGGCGACCGGGGTCGCCGAGTAGTAGTTGGTCGAGTACTCGAGCCTGACCCCGGTGATGGTGATCCGGATCTGGGAGCCGGTGAGCGGGGCGAAGGACACCGGCACGCTGACCGTTGCTCCTTGGCGGTGGCGGTCGCGGATCGTGGGCAACGAGACGACACGGGATCCCTGCTCGGTGGACACGGTGATTTGGGTCGGGACCGAGTGGCGGCCGTCGGCCACGATCTCAAGGTCGAGGTGGTCGAAGGTGATCGGGTGCTTGAGGTCGTACTCGAGCCACTGGCCCCTTTGGTACTGGGCCCCGAAGCCGTCCTGCCACGCAGTGGCAGGGTTGCCGTCGGCCGCCGCCGACGCGGTGGCGGCGAGGTCTCCGGGGAGCCGACCCTTCGAGTAGGCGATGACCGGGCTGGAGGGCGTTTCCCGGCCGACCAGGGTGTCGATCTCGTCGTCTGGGATGAGCGGCGAGATGGTCGCGGTCCCAGAGATGCTGAAGGTGCGGGCCGTGGGGAGGGTGAACTCCCGGTCCAAGGTGGTCTCGGGGTCGGTGCGGTAGGGAAACAGGTAGGGCGAGACCCGCTCCCTCGACATGTCGATGGTCAGGCGGTTGGCGAGCGATGCGGTGCCGGCTGCCTTGAGCAGGTCCTCGGGCATCTTGATGACCTGGAGGACGTGCAGGCCCGGCACTTCCACCTCGGCGAAGCCGATGGAGGTGGCCGTCGCCGGGTTGGCGTGATCGTCGGTGGTGGCATCGACGGTGATCCGCAGGGTCGAGAACGAGCGGGTCGAAAAGGTGATGGTCTGGCCGGCCGGGGCGAGCGAAGCCGGGGTGAGCGTGGCGGTCACCGGCTGTCGGCCGTCGAAGGTGAGGGTGACCTTGGTGATGGTCCGGCTGGTGTTCCCGTTCTGCGGCTGCACCAGGGTCACCTGGTCGGCAGAGATCGGCCTTCCCAGCTGCACCTGCCACCACTGGCCGGCTGGGTCGGGCATCCCGATCCCGGTGGTCCAGCTGGTGTCGAGGTTCCCGTCGATGGCCGAGTACGCGGCGTCCTCGGGGGTGTAGGAGTCGGCGTTGCCGTAGGAGGAGGCGGTGACGTTGACCGCGCCGAGGTAGGTGGCGACCGTTTTGGCGTCCGGCGGGGCCCCCGGGCTCAGCTCGATCGGCGAGTCGCTCGGATCGGTCCGGGCGACGTGGTCCGAGGGGGTCTCGGTGAAGCCGTAGTCCCCGACGAAGGTGTCCCACCGGAAGGCTTGCTTGCGGTTGGTGTCGGTGAGCACTAGCGCCGCTCCTCGAGCGAGCAGCTTGTGCAACTGGGCCGGGTGCTCGTCGAGGGTGCTCGAGTAGTAGATCGCGCTGGTGGTGTCGAGCAGCCCGGCCGCGGCCAGGTCCTGGAGCCCGACCCCGTCGCCGGCGACGATGAGCGCACCGCTGTCGGACTCTGCCCTGGTGATGGGCCGCGGGTCGACGACGGTGTAGTCGACGAGCGGTGGCGGGTTCGGCAGGGGGGTGATCGAGGCCTCGTTGGCGTCGTTGAGGTCGCGGTAGCTCGGGATGTTGGGCACCGGTCGGCCGAAGGCGACCGGGTTGCTCAGCCCGGCCGGGGTCTGGGCGAGCTGCTGGGCGAGAAGGGTCGGCTGCGGGCTGTTGTAGTGCTCGAACGCCTGGTCGTACTCGACCAGGACGTCGCCGGCGCTGAGGAGGCGGGCCAGTGGGGCGAGCGCCCCCCACTGCTCGGTGCCGAGCTGGATGGGATCGTCCAGCGCGGCCAGCAGGTCGGCGGTCGGGATGGACCCCATGACCTGCTGTTCTCGGGTGACGAAGGGGCGGGTGAGGAAGGCCGGCTGCGGCGGGTCGACCGTGTCTCCGAAGCGGGCGGCGGCGAACTGCTCGCCCGGGATGGCCAGCACCCGGGTGCCCCGGTGGGTGGCGTTCAGGTGGTCGATCGCTGCCATCTGGTAGGCCGGGAGCGTCGCCGGCTGGACGAAGAAGCTGGCCACCTCGGCATCGCCGTTGAACAGCGCCGGATTCGCGGCCACCACGACCGCGGCGGCCAGGACGCTCATAGGAATGCTGGTCTTGGGGACCCGCCGCCACAGGGCCGACAGGCCGGCGCCCAGCAGCACCGCCAGGCCCAGCACCACGAGGGGGGTGGCCCGGTCGGTCGAGCGCAGGGCCAGCCCGGCAGTGGTGTCCATCATGAACCGCTTGAGCAGGCTCCCCACTGGGGTCGGGTTGGCGAACGGGTGGGCACCGACCGACAGGACCACGCCGGTCAGGGCGAGCACCGCGAAGTAGGCCCGGTACCGCCACCGGACCATCACGCCACCCACCACCCCGAGGAAGGGGGCGACGTAGGACAGGGCGACCAGCCAGACGCGCCGGGTGTAGATGATCGCCGACTGGGTCCAGGCCCCCAGCCGATCCTGGCCGTAGAAGTACCAGTAGCCGAGGCCCCGGACCACCTCGGTTGCGCTCGAGGTGCTGGTGGTGGCCTTCAAGGTCTCGGTGTAGCGGAGGACGTCGACCCCGTAGCCAGCCTCGATCACCAGGCCGACGATCCACCACAAGGAGCACAGGACGGTGAGCGCCCCGATCTGGAGGGTCACCGCCAGCGCCCGCCGAAGGCTGGTCTCGCGCTGGACGAAGACGGCAAAGACCACCCAAAGGACGGGGGCCACGCCGACGTAGATGATCGCGGTGGCGTTGATGCCGCTGGTGAGGGCGATGACGATCCCGAACAGCGCCGGGTACCGCCAGCCGCCGGTGCGCAGAGCGCGGGCGGTGAAGGCGAGCAGGAACGGCAGTCCGGCCCAGGGCAGCAGGATGACCGAGATGCGGCCGGCGTACTGCAAGAAGTAGGGCGAGAGCATGTAGGCCAGCGCGGCCACCACCGCGGCGGGTCCGTCGAGGTGGACGGTCCGGGCCAGGTAGAGGACTCCGGCACCGGCGGCGAACAGGATGGTGGCCAGCCACAGGCGCTGGGCGACCCAGACCGGGACGCCCACGGCCGAGAAGAACCAGTAGAACGGGCCCATCGGCAGCAGGTATCCGAGGTACTGGTGGGTGACCGTCCCCAGGCCGACGCTTGGGTCCCACATGTTGGTGACCTGCCGCAGGAACCGGCCCGGGTCCAAGTAGAGGTAGGTCTTGGTGTCGGAGGTCTCGACCCCAGGCCGGACCACGAGGAGCGGGACGTAGGCCAGCCCGGCCAGGACCGCATGGGACACCAGCGCGACGGCAGCCCGCCACCGCCGTGGGGCCGCGGGGGGCGTCCTGGTACCCGCACCGTCCCCAGCATGAGCGGTGGCCGGGGCGGTGGTGGGCGTCGTGGTCATCGTGCTGTAGGCCCGACCGCGCCGAGGTGCCGGGTCAGGTGCGAGAAATTTGCGGCGTCTAGCTGGGCCGATCGGGTGGTGACGGTAGCGTAGAGCGGCGCCAGACACCCGAGCCGGTCGCCTCGGGGACCGGCGCCCGGGGCGCCAGCTGGCCTCCGGCCTCCCCGCCGAGCGCCGGCCCGGCGGGGCCGGCGACCAGGTCAGGGTTGGTGGCCTCGAGCTGCAGGGGCTGGTGGCGCGCCGGTTCGACGGCCACCGGCCGGGCCCGGGCCAGCAGCGCCACGCCCACGAGCACCCCGGCAAAGCCGGCTGCCCGCAGCGCCAGCTTCCAGCCCGAGGCCGGGAGGTGCTCGCCGAAGATCACCGTGCCCACTGCGACCACGTACGTACTGGAGACGACGTTCGACACCGGCACCACCACCGAGGCCGCGCAGCGCTGCAGGGCGGTCTGGAACAGGAGCAGCCCGACCCCCGAGGTGGCGACGAAGGCATAGAGGTACCCAGACGCAAGGACGTGGGGGATCGCCAGCCACACCCCGTGGCGAGCGACGATTGCCGAAACCGCCTTCACGGCCAGGCCGCTCACCCCGTAGAGGAGACCGGTGCTCAGGCCGTAGGCCGCCGCCCGGGCGTTGCGGTGGAGCCGCTGGCCGGCGACGTGGTCGGCCAAGGCGAAGGCACCGGCCACCGCCACCAGGGTGGGGACGGCGGCCAGGGCCAGGACGCCCAGGTGCCCGGTGACCCCTACCTGGTCGCTCGTGAGGTCGAGGGAGAGGCTGATGCACAGCAGGGCGGTGGCGACCAGGCTGACCGCGACCCACTCCCGCCGCCCCAACCGCTCGCCCAGGGTGAGGTGGGAGAGGCCCAGGAGGACGACCACGCCGGATACCAGGATCGGCTGCACCACCGAGATGGGCGCGACCGACAGCGCGACAACCTGCAGGGCAAGGCCGCCGAGCATGGAGCAAAAGCCGAGAACCCAGGTGGGCGAGGAGGCGACCGTGGTGACCAGGTGCACCAGACGGCGCGCGTGGACGGCCGGCAGGTCCTCGAGCCCACGCTTCTCCAGGACGAAACCGACGTTGTACAGCACCGTCGAGAGCAGGCTCACCAGCACCCCGGCCGCCAGGTGGTGGCTCACGGGATGCACCCTGCGGGTGGCCGGTGACGAACCCAGCCGGGGTCGCGGCCGTGCACCGACCAGGTGGGCATGGGATGCCAGCGTACTGCCGTGCACCGCCCGGCTGCCGGTGCGGCCTCAGGGACGGCGGTCGCTGCTCGGAACCGGGAGCCCGCGGTAGCCGGCCACCGGCTGGTCGGCTGGGCACGCGCCTGGCCCCGCCACCCCGATCTGGTAGCGCAGGTCGGCCGTCCACGGTCCGTCCTGCCAGCCGGGGGCGGATGGCGCGAGTCCGATCGCCTGGCCGAGGTCGTGCACGATGAGCTGGGCCAGTTCTGCTGCCCCGAACGGGCACAAATGGATGTTGTCGACCTGGCGGACCCGCACCTCGCGGCCGGCACTGTCCGGGGCCCAGGTCAAGAACCGGCCATCGGGATCGAAGACCTGGTCGGTCGCCAGGTAGCGAGCGTGCGGGCCGAAGGCCGCCACCGCCTGGGCAGCTTCGGCGTCCCATGCCCGTTGCTCGGCGGTGAGGGTTGCCCACAGTCGGGCCCGGAGCAGGGGCTGGGCGATGAAGGTGTTCGGGCCGATCTGGGGGAACTCCACCAACAGCACCAGCTCGACACCGTCACCGGGGGTGAGCCACCGGGCGAGCGCCTGGCGCAGGAGTGCCTCGTACGCGGTCGGGTCGTCCCCAGCCACGGTGTCGTCCCAGGACCAGGTGCCGATGATCACTTGGGGGTGGAAGGCGGTGATGATCTGCTCGGTGTCAGCCGCCCATGCCGGGACGGTCGTGAGCCCCCACCCCCCGAAACTCGAGTCGGCCACGATCTCCCCCTCGCCAGTCGCGGCGAGCGCGGCGGCGAGCGCCGGGGAGCCGTCATGCATGACGCTGTCGCCGAGCACCCAGACCCGCAGCGGGTCCTCGGGCGTCGGTGGCGGCCCGGCCGGGCCGAGCCCGACCGCCGCTGCCGGTCGGGTCGACGGGTCTGCCCCAGGCGGCGGCGCTGGTCGACCCGGGACCAGCAGGGCGAGGGACAGGGCCGCACTGAGCGGCACCGTTGGTCCCCACCAAGCCCCTCGACGTTGGGGGCGCCCTCCCATGCGGGAGCGAGACTAGGCGGCCCGTCAGCTTGGTGGGTAGGGGGGTCGGGCCGGTAGGCTGTGCCACTGCTGCTGCGGGGTCCGAAGCAGCAGCAGTGGCTGGGGGGGCAGAGGGTGCGTGGTCGACCGGCCGAGCAGCCACAGCACGACCGAGGGGTGATCGGGATCGACCAGCTCAGCGGGGAGCACATCCCGACGCTTCGTGAGGTGGTGGAGGAATCGGGGACCCGGCGGGTCGACGTCGTCGCCTGGCGTGACCTCGACGATCCCGAGGCCGGCGGGTCCGAACTCCATGCCCACCAGGTGCTGTCCCGCTGGGCGGCGGCCGGGGTCGACGTCCGACTGTGGACGTCCCGGGTTGACGGCGCGGCCCGCGAAGTCGAGCGGGGCGGCTACCGGGCGATCCGTCGGGCTGGCCGGTACGCGGTGTTCCCGGTGACTGCCCTCGATGCGCTGCGCGGCCGGCTGGGGAGCGGCGACGGGGTTGTCGAGATCTGGAACGGCATGCCGTTCTTCTCACCCCTGTGGACCCGTCGCCCGAGGATCGTCTTCCTCCACCACGTGCACGCCGAGATGTGGCACATGGTGTTGCCCGAGCGGCTGGCCCGGATCGGCTCGGCGATCGAGCTGCGTCTGGCCCCGCCCCTGTACCGGCGGGCCCGGATCGTCACCCTCTCCGAGTCGTCCAAGCGCGACATCGTGCAGCGCCTGGGGTTCCACCCCGACCGGGTCAGCGTCGCCCCGCCGGGGATCGAGCCCCGGTTCTCGCCTGGCGGTCCCAAGGCCGCCGACCCGCTGGTGGTCACCGTCGGCCGGTTGGTGCCGGTGAAGCGGTTCGACTGGTTCATCGACGCGATGGCCAAGCTGCGGGCCGACCACCCGACGCTCGAGGCGGTGGTGGTGGGAGAGGGCTACGAGCGCCCGGCCCTGGAGGCTCGGGTGCGGGCGGCCGGGGCCTCGGAGTGGTTGCGGCTCCCCGGGAGGCTGTCCGACCCCGAGCTGCTCGACCTGTATCGCCGGGCCTGGCTCCTGGTCGCGACCTCCTCGCACGAGGGTTGGGGGATGACCATCACCGAGGCGGCCGCCTGCGGGACCCCGGCCGTGGCCACCCGGATCCCCGGGCACGAGGATGCGGTCGTCGAGGGGGTCTCGGGCCGGCTGGTGGACACGATGGAAGACGTCGTGAGCGCGGCCAGCGCCCTCCTGGCCGACGACGATCTCCGCTTCCGGCTGTCGGCCGGGGCCATCGAGACCGCCCGCCGCCACAGTTGGGAGACGACCGCCCTGCTGGCGTTCCGGGCGCTGGCCGAGCAGCGGGCCGCCATGGCCGGGCGGAGGGGTTGACCGAGGTCGCCACCGACCGTGGCGCCAGGGGGGCGCCGGCCGAGGAGGTCCCGTCGGTCCCGGCCCGTCCGCTCCCGGCCGAGCCCTCGGGGTCTGCGCCCGAGCCGCCGACCCCGCGTCGGCCTCCCCGGTTCCCCTGCTTCGACGGCCTGCGGGCGATCGCGGCCGGAACGGTGCTGGGCGTGCATGTGGCCTTCGTCTCCGGCCTCACCCTGCGGGACCCGGGGGTCGGGATCTACACCGCCCGGCTCGAGATCGGCGTGGCCGTCTTCTTCCTCATCTCGGGGTTTCTCTTGTACCGGCCGTTCGTGGTGGCCCACCTGGCTGGCGAGCGCGACCCGCTGACCGGGTCGTTCTGGGTCCGGCGCCTGCTGCGGATCGTCCCCGCCTACTGGGTCGCGTTGTTCGTGACCACCACGGTGCTCCACGAGCCGATGGGGTCGGGCGGGTGGCGGGCGTACCTCATCCATTACGGCTTCGCACAGATCTACTTCCCGAGCCAGATCGAAGGCGGCATCACCCAGGCCTGGACGCTGTGTGTGGAGATGTCCTTCTATCTCGCCCTTCCTCTGTACGCGGCCCTGGTCGGCCGGGGGCGGGAGCGCCAGTCGCCACGGCGTCGGCTCCGCCGGGCGATCGTCGGCCTGGGGGCGATGGTCGCGGTGAGCCTGGTCTGGCGGTTCGCGGTGCTCTCCTTCCAGCACGGCCACGGCCCGCTGGTGGCGACCATGACCGTGTGGCTCCCGGCCGAGCTCGACCTGTTCGCCCTGGGCATGGGCCTGGCGGTGGTGAGCGCCTGGCTCCATCAGCACGGGGCCGAGCCAGCCTGGATGTCCGGACGCTGGTTCCCCTGGGCCAGCTGGCTGCTGGCCGCGGCGGCCTTCGTCGGGGTGAGCCACCTGGGCATCTCGCGCCAGGCCTTGTACACCAAGACCTACCTGGACATCGCTCGTCAGACCCTCTACGGGGTGTTCTCGCTGTTCCTGCTGCTGCCGGCGGTGTTCGGGCCTCAGCGGGTCGGCCTGGTGCGGCGGGTCCTGCAGTGGTGGCCGGTGGCTTCGCTCGGCGTCGTCTCCTATGGGGTGTACCTCTGGCACCAGACCCTGATCGACCAGTTGGTCCGGCACTACCCCGAGTGGTTCGGCCACCGGCTCTTCTTCAACGTGGGCTTCTGGGGAATGTTCGGCGAGATCGCCGGGGCCGCCCTCGCCGTGGCCACCCTGAGCTACTTCGTCGTCGAGAAGCCGGCCCTGCGGGCCAAGCGGTTCTTTGCGTGGTTCGGCTCGCCCAGGCCCTCCCCTCGGCCCCGCCCGGCACCGCCGTCGGAAGGAGCAAGGCCGCTCCCCGATATCGCGGCGTCGCCGTGACCGAGCGGTGGGCCGGCGAAGCGCGACGCTGAGCCCGTGGAGGACGAGGCGGGAGGCCGGCACCCGAACGTCGGGCCTCGGCGCCGGAGCGAGCCGGCGCACCGGCAGCGTCGGCGGCCGAGGTCCCGGTCCGCTCCGGCCGAACGGGGACCGGTCACGGCCCCCGATGCCGCCCCGGCCGGACCCCACCTTGCGTACCTGCCGGCTCTCGACGGGGTGCGGGCCTTCGCCGTCCTCGCGGTCATGGCGTTCCACGGGGGGCTGCCATTCCTACCGGCCGGCTTCCTCGGGGTCGACACCTTCTTCGTGCTCTCGGGGTTCCTCATCACCTCTTTGTTGGTGTCGGAGTGGCGGGCGACCGGAACGGTCCGCCTACGGGCGTTCTGGGCTCGCCGGGCCAGGCGTCTGCTCCCGGCCCTCCTCCTCGTGGTGCTCTTCGTCGCGTTGTGGAGCGACATGGTCGCCCCGAAGGGGACCTACCCGGACTTGCGGGCCGATGCCCTGAGCGCGCTCTTCTACGCTGCCAACTGGCACTTCATCGCGGCCGGGGGGAACTACTTCGTCCAGACCGGTCCGGCCTCGCCGCTCACCCACACCTGGTCGCTGGCGATCGAGGAGCAGTTCTACCTGCTGTGGCCCCTCATCGTCCTCGGTGTGCTCCGGTTGACCAAGGACCTGCGGGTGCTGCTGGGGGTGGCCGTGGCCGGGGCCGCAGCGTCGGCGGTGGAGATGGCGGTGCTGTTCCGGAGCGGCACCGACCTGACCCGTCTCTACTACGGCACGGACACCCACGCCCAGTGCCTGCTGGTGGGGGCGGCGGTCGCGCTCGGGTGGGCGCTGGCCGGCCAGCGCCGGGCGCAAGGCTCGGCGCTGCCAGCCACCGCCGGCCGGATTCTGGGTGCCATCGGCGCGGCCGGGGCGGTGGGGACTGCTGCGCTGTGGTGGCGCACCAGCTACACCAGTGCGTTCTTGTGGGAGGGCGGCTTCGTGCTGGCCGCGCTGGCCACCGCGGCGGTCGTGCTGACCGCCGCGGTGGCAGGGGGCTCGGCGGTCTCGAGGGTCCTGTCCTGGAGTCCGTTGCGCTTCCTCGGCCGGATCTCCTACGGGCTGTACCTGTGGCACTTCCCGCTCTTCCAGTGGGTCGATGCCGAGCGCACCGGCCTTCGCGGCTACCCGCTGTTCGGGGCCCGTCTCGGGGTCACCGTGGTGGTGGCGACGGCGTCCTTCTATCTGGTGGAGCGGCCGATCCGCCATGGTGGGGTGCTCCGGCGGTGGCGAGCCTGGGTCGCGACCCCGGTGGCGGTCGCCGGGGTGGCCGGCCTGGTGGTCGCGACCACGGCCGGAGGGGCCGGGTTGGCGGCCGGCGCATCGAGCCCACCGAGCACCCCGCCCAGCGTGCCGACGGTGACCAGTGTGCCCACCGGTGGGCAGCCCGGGCCGCCAACCACGGTGCTGCTGCTCGGGGACAGCACCGCGGTCACGTTTGGCTTCGGTCTGGGGGTGCAGGCCCACCAGTACCATGCCACCCTGGTCAACCAGGCGATCATCGAGTGCGGGGTCGCCGAGGTGACCGACGTCGAGACCGGCCAGGCGGTCGAGCCGCCGGGACCGGCGTGCCGACCGGGGACCGATCCGGTCGACCAGTGGCCGGCCCTGTGGCAGGCCGACGTGGACCGGTATCGGCCGCAAGTGGTCGCGATCCTGGTCGGACGCTGGGAGGTGAGCAACGTGAAGTGGGACGGTGCCTGGACAGACATCCTGTCCACCCCCTTCGCGCACTACGTCCGTCGCCAGCTCCAGCTGGCGGTGGACATCGCCTCGTCCGAGGGGGCCCACGTGGACCTGCTCACCGCCCCCTGCTACGACAGCGGCGAGCAGCCAGACGGCGATCCCTGGCCGGCCGACGCGCCGTCCCGGCTGGCCGCGTACAACGCCATCGTGCGGGCGGTCGGGGCCGCCAACCCGAGCGTGGTCACCGTGGTGGACCTGGACGCCATCGTCTGCCCGGGGGGCCGCTTCGTGGCCAACGAGAACGGGATCCCCATCCGGGCCCCCGACGGCGTGCACTTCCCGTGGTTCACGGTCGGCCAGCCGGACGCTGCCGACCCCGACACGCTGGCCCAAGTGGACCGGTTCGGCGATTGGATCGGGCCACGGGTGTGGCCGAAACTGCTGGGGACGGGGAGGTAGCGGTGTTCGGGATCGGTTTGACCGGTGGGATCGGCAGCGGCAAGAGCGCCGTCACCGACCGGCTGGCCCAGCGGGGCGCTCAGGTGGTGGACGCCGACGAGATCGTCCACGAGATCCAGCGCCCTGGGGGGCCGGCGTTCACCCCGGTGCTCGAGCGCTTTGGCGAGGGGATTCGGGCCGCCGACGGCACCATCGACCGACCGGCGCTGGCTCGCATCGTCTTCAACGACCCAGCCGCCCGAGCCGACCTGAACGCCATCGTCTGGCCGCTGGTTGGCGAGCGGATGCGGGAACGAGCCCAGGAGCTGGCGGCCAGCGACGACGTGGCGGTCTTCTCGATCCCGCTGCTGCGGCCAGAGCACCGGGCCCGGCTGGGCTACCACGCGATCGTGGTGGTTGACTGCCCGACCGAGGTCGCGCTGGAGCGCCTGGTTCGCCTGCGGGGCATGGACCGCAACGATGCCTTGGCCCGGATCGCCGCCCAGATCAGCCGGGAGGAGCGCCGCCGCGGAGCCGACTACGTGATCGACAACTCCTCGACCCTGGAGCACCTCGATGCCGAGGTCGAGCGGCTCTGGGCCTGGATCGAGGAGCGCCGGGCGGTGGTCGGCACGTAGGTAGGCCGGGCGACACCCTCCCGGTACCATCCGATCGTGCCCCAGTTCCAGGTGGTGTCGCCGTTCCAGCCGGCGGGTGACCAGCCCGCGGCGATTGCCGCCCTGGCCGAGGGGGTGCGCCAGGGCCACCGCTACCAGACGCTCCAGGGCATCACCGGCAGCGGGAAGACCGCCACCATCGCCTGGACCATCGAACAGGTGCAACGGCCGACCCTCATCATCGAGCCGAACAAGTCCTTGGCCGCGCAGCTCTCGGCTGAGCTGCGAGAGCTGTTTCCGAAGAACCGGGTGGAGTTCTTCGTCTCGTACTACGACTACTACCAACCAGAGGCCTACCTGCCGGCGACCGACACCTACATCGAGAAGGACTCGTCGATCAACGACGAGATCGACCGGCTCCGGCACGCCACGACCTCCTCGTTGCTCCTTCGGCGGGACGTGATCGTGGTGGCCTCGGTGTCGTGCATCTACGGCCTCGGCTCCCCGGCCGAGTACCGGGATCGGACCATCGCCTTGCGGGTCGGGGAGGACTATGAGCAGCGATCCCTGCTCCGGCGCATCGTGGACCTCCACTACGAACGCAACGACGTGAACCTGGTGCGAGGCACCTTCCGGGCCCGAGGCGACACCGTCGAGATCCACCCGGCCTACGAGGAGTCAGCGGTCCGACTGGAGTTCTTCGGCGACACCCTGGAGCGGATCGTGCCCTTCGACGTCTTGACCGGCGAGATGGGCGAGGAGCTGGAGGACATCGTCATCTTCGCCGCAACCCACTACGTGGCCGGCGACGAGACCATGCGCCGGGCCATCGCCTCGATCGAAGCCGAGCTGGCCGAACGCTTGGCCGAGCTGGAAGCCCAGGGGAAGCTGCTCGAGGCTCAGCGGCTGCGGGTTCGGACCCAGCATGACCTCGAGATGCTGGCCGAGACCGGGACCTGTGCCGGGATCGAGAACTACAGCCGCCACCTGGACGGTCGGGCTCCGGGCCAGACGCCCTACACCCTGCTCGATTTCTTTCCCGATGACTTCCTCACCGTGATCGACGAGAGCCATGTCGCCGTCCCACAGCTCCACGGGCAGTACGCCGGGGACCGGTCCCGCAAGGACGTCTTGGTCGAGCACGGGTTCCGGCTTCCCTCGGCGGTCGACAACCGACCGTTGCGTTTCGACGAATTCATGGCGCGCACCGGCCAGATCATCTTCGTGTCGGCGACGCCAGGGCCCTACGAGCTGTCGCAGTCGGCCCAGGTCGTCGAGCAGGTGATTCGGCCCACCGGGCTGGTCGACCCCGAGGTGGTCCTGCGGCCGACGAAGGGCCAGGTCGACGACCTGCTGGGCCGCATCGACGACGCGGTCGCCCGCGGCGGCCGGGTCTTGGTGACCACGCTCACCAAGAAGATGGCCGAGGACCTGGCTGACTACTTGGCGGACGCCGGGGTCAAGGTCCAATACCTGCATTCCGACATCGACACCATCACCCGGATCGAGATCCTTCGCAGCCTCCGTCTGGGCGAGGTGGACGTGCTGGTGGGGATCAACCTGCTGCGGGAGGGGCTCGATCTTCCGGAGGTCTCGCTGGTCGCCATCCTCGATGCCGACAAAGAGGGGTTCCTCCGTTCGACGTCCTCGTTGATCCAGACCATGGGGCGGGCGGCCCGGAACGTGGAGGGGAGTGTCGTCCTCTATGCCGACACCATCACCGAGTCCATGCGGGAGGCGGTGTCGGTGACCCAGCGCCGGCGTGCTCGCCAGATCGCCTACAACGCGGAACACGGCATCGACCCCACCTCGGTGCGCAAGGCGGTCACCGACATCCTGGAACGACTCCGAGGGGGGGAGGATGCCGCGGCCTCCCGGGCCCGGCGCAGCCGTGCCGAAATTCGCTCCCGCCAGGGCACCAGGGCGATGCGGGTCCGGGCCGGTCTGGCCGCCCCGACCGGCACCGGTTCGGCGACCGGCCCGCCGGAGCTGGTCAGGATGATCAACCAGGTGGAAGCCGAGATGCGTCGAGCCGCAGCCGAGCTGCGCTTCGAGGAGGCCGCCCTCCTGCGCGACGAGCTGGCTGAACTGCGATCGGCCGCTGCGGCCGGCTGACGCAGGCCGGCTTGTCTCGGCCGACCGGTATCCTCCCAACGTGTCCGACCGCCTGGTCATCCGAGGGGCACGGGAGCACAACCTCCAGGACGTCTCCCTCGAGCTCCCCCGGGACCAGCTCATCGTGTTCACCGGCCTGTCCGGCTCGGGGAAGTCGTCCCTCGCCTTCGACACCATCTACGCCGAGGGGCAGCGCCGCTACGTGGAGTCGCTGTCGGCCTACGCCCGCCAGTTCCTGGGTCAGATGGACAAGCCGGACGTCGACTTCATCGAGGGGCTCTCGCCAGCCATCTCGATCGACCAGAAGTCGGCGTCCCGCAACCCGCGCTCGACCGTCGGCACCATCACCGAGGTCTACGACTACCTGCGCCTGCTGTACGCCCGGATCGGCCGGCCCCACTGCCCCAACTGCGGCCGGCCAGTGGCGCGCCAGACGCCACAACAGATCGTCGACCGGGTGCTCGAGCTCGAAGACGGCACCCGGTTCTCGGTCCTCGCTCCGGTGGTGCGGGGCCGCAAGGGGGAGTACGGGTCGCTGCTCGAGGACTTGGCCCGGCAGGGGTTCGCCCGAGTCCGCATCGACGGTGCTCCGGTGGAGCTGGCCGATCGGGCGGAGGTCACGCTGGCCCGCTACGAGCAGCACACGATCGAAGTGGTGGTGGACCGGCTGGTCCGCCGGGACGGGATCCGGGAGCGGCTCACCGAGTCGATCGAAACCGCGCTCGAGCTGACTGGGGGAACGGCCGAGGTGCTCGTGCACGGGCCCCGGGACAAGACGGCGGACCCCGAGGCCGAGGAGGCGATCACCTTCAGCCAGCACCTGGCCTGCACCGACTGTGGACTCAGCTTCGACGAGCCAGCCCCGAGGAACTTCTCGTTCAACTCCCCCTACGGGGCCTGCCCCAGCTGTGCCGGCTTGGGCACCCGCTTCGAGGTCGACCCCGAGCTGGTGGTGCCCGATCCCGAGCGCTCGATCGAGGAAGGGGCGATTGCCCCCTGGGCGGCCGCCCGCAGCGAGTACTTCGCCGGCCTGCTGCGGGGCTTGGCCGAGGCCGGGGGATTCTCGGTCGCCACCCCGTGGAAGCGCCTGCGGGCGAAGGACCGCAAGCTGGTCCTCTATGGGTCGGGGGGCAAGGCGGTCCATATTCAGTACCGGAACCGCTTCGGGCGTCGCCGCTCCTACACCACCCAGTTCGAAGGGGTGATCCCGTGGCTCACCCGGCGCCACAAGGACGCCGAGTCGGACTGGTCGCGCGAGCAGATCGAGCAGTACATGCGGGAGGTCGACTGCCCCGACTGCGGGGGCGCCAGGCTCAAGAAGGAGTCGCTGGCCGTCACCGTCGGTGGGATGAACATCCACGAGCTGTGCTCGCTGTCGATCGTCGCGGCGCTCAAGACGATCGGCGAACTGGAACTGTCCGAGCGCGACCACCTCATCGCCGATCGGGTGCTGAAAGAGGTCCGGGAGCGCATGCAGTTCCTCTTGGACGTGGGGCTCGACTACCTCTCCCTGGCCCGCTCGGCCGGGACCCTCTCGGGCGGGGAGGCCCAGCGGATCCGGTTGGCCAGCCAGATCGGCAGCGGGCTGGTCGGTGTCCTCTACGTCCTCGACGAGCCATCGATCGGGCTGCACCAGCGGGACAACCAGCGCCTCATCGGGACGTTGCTGCGGTTGCGAGACCTCGGCAACACCGTGATCGTCGTCGAGCACGACGAGGAGACCATCCGCACCGCCGACTTCGTGGTGGACATCGGGCCGGGTGCAGGCGAGCACGGTGGCCGGATCGTCCACGCCGGACCGGTCGATGGGCCCAAGGGACTGACCGCCAACCCAGCCTCCATCACCGGCCAGTACCTCTCGGGGCGGCGCTCGATCCCGGTGCCGGACCGGCGTCGGCCCGGCACGGGAGAGACCCTGGTGGTGAAGGGGGCTCGGGAGCACAACCTGGCTGACATCGACGTGGCCTTCCCGCTCGGCTGCCTGGTCGCGGTGACCGGCGTGTCCGGGTCGGGGAAGTCGACCTTGGTCAACGACATCCTGCTGCGGGCACTGGCCCACCAGCTCCACCGGGCCAAGGCCATTCCCGGCCGGCACCGGGCGATCACCGGCGTGGAGCACCTGGACAAGGTGGTCGACGTGGATCAAGCACCCATCGGCCGCACCCCGCGCTCCAACCCGGCCACCTACACCGGGGTGTTCGACCACATCCGCCGGCTGTTCAGCCAGACCCCCGAGGCCAGAGTCCGCGGCTACCAGCCCGGCCGGTTCTCCTTCAACGTCCGGGGTGGCCGGTGCGAGGCCTGCGCCGGCGACGGGACCATCAAGATCGAGATGCACTTCCTGCCCGACGTCTATGTCCCGTGCGAGATCTGCCACGGGTCGCGCTACAACCGGGACACCCTCGAGGTGACCTTCCGCGGCCGGACCATCGCCGAGGTCCTCGACATGTCCTGCGAGGAGGCGTTGAGCTTTTTCGCCAACCAGCCCCAGATCGCCCGACACCTGCAGACCCTGGTCGACGTGGGGCTGGGCTACATCCGGCTGGGCCAGCCGGCGCCGACCCTGTCGGGCGGGGAGGCCCAGCGGGTGAAGCTGGCCAGCGAGCTGTCGCGGCGTCCAACCGGGCACACGCTCTACGTGCTGGACGAGCCGACGACCGGGCTGCACTTCGAGGACACCCGGCGGCTGCTCCACGTCCTCGACCGCCTGGTGGACCAGGGCAACACGGTGGTGGTCATCGAGCACAACCTGGACGTGGTGAAGACCGCCGACTGGGTCATCGACCTCGGTCCCGAAGGCGGCGACCTCGGCGGCCGGGTGGTGGCGGAAGGCACGCCCGAGCAGGTGGCCAAGACCGCCGGCAGTCACACCGGCGAGGTCCTGCGCCCACTGCTGGCGGTGTGAGGGGACTCAGGCTCCCAGTCGGCGTTTGCGGGTCCCGGCGGCCAGGACGATCAGCTCGGTGCAGGTCTCCATTGGGATCCGCACCGTGTCGAGGACCATGTCGTAGAGACTCGGGTCGTCCTGGTGGACCCGGTAGAAGAGCCGGAGGTAGTGGTCCCGGGCGCCGTCGGTTTCGCGCTGCATCTGGCGGGCCCGTTCCAGGTCGATGCCCTCGTGCTCGGCCACCCTGGCAATCCGGGCCTCCCGGTCGCCGTCCAGGCGAACCCGCAGGACGTCAGGCCGATCGCCGAGGACGACCATGGCGCCACGGCCGAGGATCACGCCGCCGGTGGTGTCCGCGATCTGACGGAGGATCTCCTCGGTCTGCTGGCGGAACTTGTCCGGGTCGTCGCCCGGAGAGAGGTTCTGGGGCCCCATCGGGACTGCCATGTTCGCGAACGCCCGGGCCAGGCGGTTCCAGGTCGACGGGGCCCGTTCATCCTGAGCCGCAGCCTCCTCGATCGGCACCGCGAGCCGGCCGGCCACCGCGGCCGGGATGGCTCGGTCGAAGAACGGGAGCCCGAGACGCTCCGCCACTGCCGGGCCGACCAGGTTCCCTCCGGCACCGAAGCTTGCCGAAACGGTCACGGTGAGGGGCACGGTGGTCATTTCAGCACGGGCGGGCCGGGCACGGTGGGGAGTCGGTCGGCGCAGTGGGCACTACCCTGGCCGCCCGGTGGCCGCCCGGGAGCGCCGAAGGAGCGCGTCGCGCCGTCGCTACGCCACCGGGGCCGCGGCCGGGATCCTGGTGGCGACGGTGGCCTTCGCCTGGATGGTGACCGGCGGGACGTTCCAGTTCCTGCAGCGGAACCTGTACGCGAACTTCTACGACGTCCAGGCCAGGGCACTGTTCCAGGGCCACTGGGCCATGCCGGCCAGCACGCTCACGGTCGAGGGGATCCGGGAGGGCGGCCGGACCTACATGTACTACGGACCAGTCCCGGCACTCCTGCGGATGCCGGTGCTCGCGCTGACCCACCGCTTCGATGGACGGCTCACTGCCTGCTCGATGCTCCTCGGCTTCGTGGTCGCGCTGGTCTTCGTGGCCACCTTGGGCTGGAGGATCCGCGCCCTGCTGACCGATGCCCCGCTGGGCTGGCCCGAGGCGACCGCGACCGCCGCGACGCTGGCCGTGGCCGGCGTCGGATCGGTCCTGTTCTTCCTGGGCTCGGACGCGATCATCTATCACGAGGCCGAGCTGTGGGGAGCGGCCTTGGCGCTGGGGGCCTTCGACTTCACCGTGGGGTGGCTGGCGGCGCCGAGACCCCGGACCCTGGTGTGGGCTGGGGTGTTCGCCACGCTGGCCATCTTGACCCGGGGCTCGGTGGGTGCCGGCCCGGTCGCCTGCCTGGGGCTGATGGGCCTGGCGTTCGGCGCCCGCTGGGCGCTGGGGGTCGGCCCCACCGGCGCGCCGCGCCAGGGGGGCCGTCCGCAACGGTGGGTCGTCGGCGTCCTGGACCACCTGGGCCTCCCCGAGGTGGCCAGCCCCGGCCGGTGGGCGCTCGGGTTCCTGGCGGCGGCCGCGGTCCCGGTGGCCCTCTACATGGCGATCAACGAGGTGAAGTTCGGGACCCTGGTCAGCCTGCCGCTCAACAAGCAGGTGTTCACCATGGTCAACCGCAACCGCCAGATCACCCTGGCCGACAACGGGGGCAGCCTGTTCGGCCTCAAATTCGTGCCGACCGCCTTGGTCCAGTACCTCCGTCCCGACGCTCTGCGCTTCTCCACCCTGTTTCCCTTCGTCGCATTCCCGCCGCCGGCGACGGTGCTCGGGGGCGTCCACTACGACACCGTGGACTTCGCGTCCAGCATCACCGCCTCGATGCCGGTGGCCGGGGTGCTCGGGGTGGTCGGGCTTGCCGGGGTGCTGACCGGCCGGCACGGCCCGATCCGCGCGCTGCGCCTGCCGGTGGTCGGGGCAGCGGTAGGCACCGTGGGCGTGCTGGCCATCGCCTACATCGCGAACCGGTACCTGGCTGACATGGTCCCGCTGCTCGCCCTGCTGGCACTGACCGGCCTCGTTCGCCTTCGCGCGGCGTGGGCGGGCTGGCGCCGGTGGCGACGGTGGACGGCCGCCGTCGGCCTGTGCGTCCTGGCCGTCTTCGGGGTGTGGGTCAACGTCGGCCTCGCCCTCCTCTACCAGCGAGCACTGCGGCCCTCGGTGCCCATCGCCATGCGCGAGGGGTTCGTGGCCTTGCAGCAGCGCCTCCACGCCGAGCTGTTCGGGGGACCGCCGCCAGAGGTGTCCGAGGTGCGCGCGCTGGGCCACCCCGGCCCCCCGGGCTCGCTCGCGATCGTGGGCCGCTGCACCGCCCTCTACCAGTCCAACGGCTCGAGGTGGGCCGCGGTCGAGCGGGCGAGGTCGGCCGGCCACGTCGTCCTGCGGGTGGTGTTCCCCGACCGAGGCCCAGGACGCCCGTGGCCGGTGCTGGTGAACGGGACCCCCGGCAACGGCGACTACCTGGTGGTCGACCCGCTCGGGCCGGGGCGGGTCCGGTTCGGCTACTGGTTCCAGGGCTACGGCCAGCGGTGGGTCTACGGGCCGGCGGTGTCCATCGTCCCGGGGCGACCCTACGTGCTCGACGCGGTGTTCGACCCCCGGTTGGCCCAGGTCACCGCCCACCTCGACGGGTCGTCGGTCCTCCTTGCCGGCTTGGTCCGGCCGACCGGCACCCTCGAGGTGGGGCGGGACGCCATTGGCGGACCGACGCTGGCCCGGTTCCCCGGCCGGCTCACCCAGCTGCCGGTGGCCACCCCGTTGTGCGACGCGCTGGCGGCCCGCCTCGGGCACTTCGGACGAGGGCGCTAGCGCGGCGCTGGCTGGCGGTCGGCCGTCGGCACCAGCACGAAGAGGTGCTGGTAGGCGAAGAGGTTGGGCCACAGCGCGACCAGGGCCCGGTCCAGGGTGCCGACCCGGCGGGCGAGACCGCCGGCCCCCAGTCGGCCCCCCCGGCGGGCCACCTCGACCGGCACCCCGACGCTGGTGCGGCGGGCCACGGCGTAGCCGTGCTGGCGGACCAGGCGCTCGAAGCTGGCCCGGGTGAAGAAGCGCAGGTGGCCCGAGTCGAGGATGCCCCGCCGGTCGTAGTCGAACCGGCCGGCCAGCACCCGCAGGCGCGGGTACCAGTGGGCGAAGTTTGGCACGCTGACCAGGACGCGCCCGCCCGGGGCGAGGCGCCCCCGGACCTGCTCGAGCAGTGCGCCCGGCCGGGCCACGTGCTCGAGCACGTCGGCAGCCACCACCACGTCGAACGGCCCGGCCGCCTCCTCGGGCAGGCCGGCCTCGAGGTCGGCCACCACCAGCTGGTCGAGGTGGTCCTGGAGTCCGTCGGCCGCCCGGGCATCGACCCCGGTGACCCGGTGGCCCAGCTTGCGCATCCGTCGAGCCAGCTCCCCTGACCCGCAGCCCAGCTCGAGCACCCGGCTCGGCGGCAGGTCGGCCAACCAGCGCTCGAGCACGCCGTGGGAGGTGAACGGGCCCTCCTTCCACTCGTAGCTGTCGCTGGCGAAGGCCAGCTCGCCCGACCCCAGCCCCATCTTGTGGGCTCGGTAGCGAAGGGCGTCGAGCGTGACGTCGAGGGCGTAGCGCAGCCCGTTCACGTAGCAGATCTCGTCGCCGTAGTAGGTGGGGATCGGCACCTCCACGATGCGCTGCCCCGACTCGACCAACTGGATCAGGATCTCGGTGTCGAAGTCGAAGCCGTCGGCGTTGGCCTCGAAGGGGATGGCCGCCAACGCGCCCACCCGGTAGGCGCGAAAGCCGGAGTGCCACTCGGAGAGGTTGGTGCCGACCAGTGCGTTCTCGAGCCGGGTGAGGATCCGGTTGCCCACGTACTTGTAGCGAGGCATGCCCCCCCGTCGGGCAGCGCCGGGGGTGAGCATCCTCGAGCCCAACACCGCATCGCACTCGCCGCGCTCGAGCGGCCCGATGAGGTCCTCCAGGCACTCCGGCGCGTACTGGCCGTCGCCGTGCAGCAGGACCACGATGTCCAGGCCGTGCTCGATCGCCCAGCGGTAGCCGGCCTTTTGGTTCCCGCCGTAGCCGAGGTTGCGATCGTGCCGGACGACGGTGAGCGGCAGGTCGGGCGCGATCGATTTGTAGCCCAGCCCGACCAGGTAGGTCGTGTCCTGGCTGTGGTCGTCGAACACCAGCACCTCGGCCACCCGTGACCGAACGCTCTCGGGGATCCGGTCGAGGACCTGGGCCAAGGTCGCCGCGGCGTTGTACGCCACGATCAGGATGCCGATGCGCGCCGTGTCCATGGGGGTCTCCGAAGGCCGCCAGATGGCGCCCGCCACCAGCTTGGCCCCCCGATGTGCCGGTGTCCACCATCCCCCTGTCGGGGGCTCAGGTGATGGCCAGCATCCGCTCCAGCGCGACTCTGGCCGCGGCCGCGGTCCGGTCGTCCACCGTGATCCGGTTCCGCACCTCGCCTGCCACCAGGCCCTCGAGCACCCAGGCCAGGTGGGGGGCGTCGATCCGGAACATGGTCGAGCAGGGGCAGACCAACGGGTCGAGGCACGAGATCTGCTTGTCGGGATGCTCGTCGGCCAGCCGCTTGACCAGGTGGATCTCGGTCGCGATGCCGATGACCGATCCCGGCGGGGCGGCGTTGACGGCCCGGATGATGGCATCAGTCGACCCCACGTGGTCGGCCAACTCCACCACCTCGTGGGCGCACTCCGGGTGCACCAGCACGATGCCCTCCGGGTGCTCCTGGCGAAAGGCCCGTACGTGCTCGGGCGAGAAGCGCTGGTGCACCGAGCAGTGGCCCTTCCACAACAGCAGGGTGACCGCCTTGACGGTGGCCTCATCCAGGCCGCCCCGTTCGAGCCGCGGGTCCCACACCGCCATGTCGTCGCTGGTGTAGCCCAGGTCGTAGCCGGTGTTGCGCCCGAGGTGCTGGTCGGGGAAGAAGAGGACCTTGTCCCCGCCGGCACCTCCCGCGCCAGCCGGCCGTAGGGCCCACGACAGGACAGCTCGAGCGTTGGAGGAGGTGCACACCGCGCCGCCGTGGTCCCCGACGAACGCCTTGAGGGCGGCCGAGGAGTTCATGTAGGTGATGGGGACCAGCCGGTCGACGTCGATGACCCGACCGAGCTGGTCCCACGCCTCCTCGACCTCGTCGATGTCGGCCATGTCGGCCATCGAGCAGCCGGCGTTGAGGTCAGGCAGCAGGACCTGCTGGTGGGGGGCGGTGAGGATGTCCGCCGACTCCGCCATGAAGTGCACGCCACAGAAGACGATGAACTCCGCCTCCGAGCGGGCGGCGGCGATACGGGAGAGCCCGAAGGAGTCGCCTCTGGCATCCGCCCAGGCCATGACCTCGTCCCGCTGGTAGTGGTGGCCGAGGATGAGGACGCGGCGGCCGAGGGCAGCCTTGGCCGAGCCGATCCACTCGGCCAGCTGCTCGGCAGTGGCCGTCGTGTAGCGCTCGGGGAGCGGACCCTGGAGTCGGAGCATGGATGACCCCCTCGTGGGGAGGGCTCTGATCTGACCGGCGGGGACAGCCTGGTCGCCCATCCGCGGGGGTGTCGGTCTCAGAGCCGGTGTGTCGCCGGGGTACCAGGCCGGCACCACCCAGTGTAGGCGGTCACGGTCGAACGGCACCCGGCACGGCCGGGTCGGCCGGCCGCCGGCGCGAGAGTGGGAGCGTGCAGGTTCGCCCGCCGACGAGCAGCATCCCCGACGCCCCTGGCTCCTACCAGTTCGTCGACCGCGACGGCCAGGTGCTCTACGTCGGCAAGGCCAAGTCCCTCCGCCACCGCCTGCCGGCGTACTGGGCGGACCCGGCGGCGCTGGCACCTCGGACCGCGCAGATGGTGGCCCAGGCCGAGCGGGTCGAGTGGGTGGTGGTGGACACCGAGGTCGACGCGCTGATCCTCGAGCACGCGCTCATCCAGGCCCACAAGCCCCGCTACAACGTGCGTCTGAAGGACGACAAGAGCTACCCGTGGCTGGCGATCACCGTCGGCGACGAGTGGCCTCGGCCCATGATCGTCCGCGGCGCCAAGCGCAAGGGGGTGCGGTACTTCGGGCCCTACGGCCACGTGAAGTCGCTCCGCGAGACCCTGGACCTGCTGCTGCGGAGCTTCCCAGTGCGAACCTGCTCGGACGCGAAGTTCGCCCGCCATGCCCGGCTCGGGCGCCCCTGTCTGCTCTACGACATCGAGCGCTGCTCCGGCCCGTGCGTCGGCGCGGTGGAGCCCGAGCGGTACCACCAGATGATCGAGGACCTCATGCGTTTCCTCTCCGGCGACACGGCCGGGTCCTCTCCTCTCCGGCGACACGGCCGGGTCCTCGGGCGCCTCCGAGCAGAAATGGAGGAGGCCTCGGCGGCCCTCGAGTTCGAGCGGGCCGCCCGGTTGCGAGACCGGTTGGCCGCGGTGATGCGGGCGGCCGAGACCCAGCAGATGGTCTCGGGGCGGTCCGAAGACCTCGACCTCATCGGCGTGGCCGAGGACGACCTCGAAGCGGCGATCCAGGTGTTCCACGTGCGCAAGGGGCGGGTGGTCGGTCGCAGCGGCTCGGTGGCCGACAAGGTGGAGGACCTGACCACGGCGCAGCTGATCGAGCGGGTCCTCCAGGACCTCTACGGCGTCCCCGGCGCGGACGTGCCCCGGAGGGTGCTGGTGCCCGTCCTGCCCGAGTCGCACCAGGCCCTGACCGACTGGCTCTCCGGGCTGCGGGGCGGCCCGGTGAGTCTGGCCGTGCCCCAGCGGGGGGAGAAGCGGACCCTGCACCAGACGGTGACCCGGAACGCGGCTGAGGACTTGGCTCGCCATCGGCTCCGCCGTGCGGCCGACCACAACGCCCGGTCGCGGGCCTTGACCGAGCTCCAAGCGGTGCTGGGCCTGCGCCAGGCGCCGCTTCGGATCGAGTGCTTCGACATGAGCCACCTGCAGGGCACCGACTACGTGGGCTCCATGGTGGTCTTCGAGGACGGGTTGGCCAAGAAGTCCGACTACCGGCGGTTTGCCTTGAAGGGTGTGACCGGCAACGACGACTACGCCGCGATGGAGGAGGTCCTGACCCGGCGACTCACCAACCTGCTGGCCGAGCGGGCCGAGCGGGCCGAGCGGGCGACGCGCGGTGAGGAAGAGGATCTGAGCAAGCGCCGGGCCAGAGCCCGTCGACGGTTCGCCTACCCACCGCAGCTGCTCTTGCTCGACGGCGGCCGGGGCCAGCTGTCGGTCGGGGTGCGGGTCCTCTCCCAGCTGGGCCTCGCCGACGAGATCGAGGTCGCGGCCCTGGCCAAACAGTTCGAGGAGGTCTACCGGCCCGGAGCCGAGCAGCCCATCCGGATCCCACGGGGCTCTGAGGCGCTCTACTTGCTCCAGCGGGTCCGGGACGAGGCCCATCGGTTCGCCGTCAGCTTCCATCGGGAGCGGCGGGGTCGGCGGATGACCCAGAGCGTCCTCGACGGGATCCCGGGGCTGGGTCCGGCTCGTCGCCGGCGGCTGCTGGCCTCTTTCGGCAGCGTGCGGGCCCTGCAGGCGGCGACCCCCGAAGAGCTCGCCGCCCTGAGCTGGCTGCCCGCGCCGGTGGCCGAGGCGTTGGCGGCCCGGCTCGTCGGCACCGAGCCCCGCTGAGGGCCCGGGCACGCCAGGGCGCCGGTTGATCGGCAAGACTGGGGTCGGCATGGGCGAGTTCCTCGTCGTGACGGGCATGTCGGGGGCCGGCCGGTCCACCGTGGGGGCGGCGCTCGAGGACTTGGGCTGGTTCGTCATCGACAACCTGCCACCGGCTCTCATCACCCGAGTGGCCGACCTGGTGGGCCGACCCGGGGTGGAGGGCGACCGCATCGCCCTGGTCATCGGCCGAGCGGGCACCGAGCCCTACGAGGACATCCCGCCCATTCTCGACACCCTGCGCCGGTCCCGGCACCGGGTCCGGGTCCTGTTCCTCGACGCGCCAGACGACGTGCTGGTCCGCCGGTTCGAGGGCACCCGGCGGCGCCACCCACTGGCTGCACGGGGGGTGGAGGAGTCGATCGCCGACGAGCGCCGGCGGCTGGAGCCACTGCGCGCCGAGGCCGACGTGGTGATCGAGACCGGCGACCTCAACGTGAACCAGCTGCGGGTCCGAATCCTGGAGCTGTTCGGCACCGAGCCCGGCCTCACCGCCATGCAGACCTCGATCGTGTCGTTCGGCTACAAGCACGGGATCCCCCTCGACGTCGACGTGATGTTCGACTGCCGCTTCCTGCCCAACCCGTACTGGGTCGAGAGCCTGCGTGCCCTGAGCGGGACCGACGACGCGGTGCGCGAGTTCGTGCTGGGCCAACCGGAGACCCAGAGCTTCCTCGACAAGGTGGTCGACCTGCTGGTGTCGCTCGAGCCCGGGTTCGTGCGGGAGGGCAAGTCCTACCTCACCATCGCGATCGGCTGCACCGGCGGCCGCCACCGCTCGGTGGTGCTGGCGGACGAGTTGCGAGCACGGCTGGCCGAGCGCGGGATCTCGGCCAGCGTGTTCCACCGGGATGTGGACCGGTGATCGGGACGCGCCGATGAGCGGCCCGAGAGTGGTGGCGATCGGGGGCGGACACGGGACCGCAGTGACCCTGAGAGCTGCCACCCGCTACACCGACCGGATCACCGCCATCGTCTCGGTGGCTGACGACGGAGGCTCCAGTGGCCGGCTGCGGGAACTGCTCGACGTGGTGGCGCTCGGCGACGTGCGCAAGTGCCTGGTCGCGCTGGCCGACGAGGACAGCCCGCTGGCGATCGCCTTTGCGAGGCGGTTCGAGGAGGGAGAGCTGGCCGGCCACGCGCTGGGCAACCTGATCCTGGCCGGGCTGGTCGGGGCGACCGGCGACCTGGTCCGGGGGATCGACGAGGCAGCCCGGCTGCTCGGTGCGGTGGGCAGGGTCCTGCCGGCCACCACCGAGCCGGTGGTCTTGAAGGCAGACTCCTCCAACGGCGAAGTGGAGGGCCAGGTCGCGGTGTCCCGGGCAGGCCGGATCCGCTCGGTGTCGCTGGTCCCGCAGGACGCCTCGCCGCCGCCCAGCGCGATCGAGGCGGTGCTCGAGGCTGACCAAGTGGTCATCGGGCCAGGATCGCTGTACACGAGCGTCATCGCGGCCGCCGCGGTGCCCGAGCTGGCCCGGGCGATCGCGGCCACCGGGGCCCAGCGGGTGTTCGTCTGCAACCTGCGGCCCCAGATCCCCGAGACCCAGGGCTACGACGTCGGTCGCCACCTCTCGGCGCTCGAAGCCCACGGCATCCGGGTAGACCAGGTCTTGTGCGACACCTCGGCCGGCATGGCACTCGGCACGGTCGGGCTCCCGGTGACCGACACCGTGCTGACCGATCCCGCCGGCCGGGTCCACGACCCTGGCAGACTGGCGGAGGCGCTGGTCGGTCTGCTCGGATGAGCGCTCGTGCAGCCGGGGCAGGTCGCCGAGGAGAACCCAACGACAAGGGCATCGGCCGGAGGTAAGCGGCGATGAGTGTTCGGGTAGGGGTGAACGGCTTCGGGCGCATCGGTCGGAACTTCCTCCGGGCGGTGATCGCCTCGGGGGCCGACATCGACGTGGTCGCGGTGAACGACCTGACCTCGCCCGATGCGCATGCCCAGCTCCTGCGCTACGACTCCACCCAGGGACGGCTCGCGGTGCCGGTGGGCGTCGACGGGTCGGACCTGGTGGTGGGGGAGCGGCGGATCACCGTGCTGTCCGAGCGCGATCCGGCCGGGCTGCGTTGGGACGACCTCGGAGTCGAGGTGGTGCTCGAGGCCACTGGGCTCTTCCGCTCTCGCTCGAAGGCCAGTGCCCACCTCAAGGGCGGGGCCGAACGGGTGATCGTCACCGCGCCCTCCGAGGACGCCGACCTCACGGTCGTCATCGGGGTGAACGATCGGGCATTCGACCCGGCGCTGCACCATGTGATCTCCAATGCTTCGTGCACGACCAACTGTTTCGTCCCGATGGTCAAGGTCATCGAGGACAGCTTTGGCATCGAGGGCGGGTTGATGACCACCGTGCACGCCTACACCAACGACCAGAACTTGCTGGACCTCGCCCACAGAGACCCGCGACGCGCCCGGGCCGCGGCGATCAACATCGTCCCGAACGTGACCGGCGCCGCCCGCGCCACCCACCAAGTCCTCCCCGAGATGGCCGGCCGGCTCGACGGGGCGGCGTTCCGAGTCCCGGTGGCCTGCGGTTCGGTGACCGATTTCACCGTGGTGGTCCCGGGCACGATCGGCGTCGAGGAGGTCAACCGAGCCTTCGAGGCTGCGTCACGGGAGGGACCGCTGGCCGCGGTCCTCGACTACACCGAGGACCCGATCGTCTCCTCCGACGTCGTGGGGAACCCGGCGTCGTGCATCTTCGACGCCACGCTGACCCTGGCCCAGCCAGTGGGGGAGCGCACGTTGGTGAAGGCCAGCGGCTGGTACGACAACGAGTGGGGATACTCCAACCGGCTGGTCGACCTGGTGCTGCTGGTCGGACGATCGCGATGAGCTCGGGCCGGCGGCGGGGCGGAGGTGCGGTGGGCGCTGAGAGCCCCTTGGCCGGACTGCCGCTGCTGGAGGACCTGCCGCCGCTCGAAGGCGCCCGAGTCCTGGTGCGGACCGACTACAACGTGCCCTTGGACGAGCGGGACGGACAGCGCTGGGTCGCCGACGACTTCCGCATCCGGGCCTCGCTGGAGACGCTGGGCTGGCTGCAGGCCAGGGGGGCCCGGGTTACGGTCTGCTCCCACTTGGGGCGGCCCGACGGTGCGTTCGACCCCCGTTGGACCATGGAGCCGGTGGCCCGGCGCCTGCACGAGCTGTGCCCGCAGGTGGAGCTGCTCGAGAACCTGCGGTTCGACCCGGGGGAGAAGGCTGACGCCCCGGAGTTCGTTGACCGGCTGGTGGCCGGTTTCGACGCCTACGTCAACGAGGCCTTCGGCGTGGCCCACCGGGCGCACGGGTCGGTGGTCGGGCCGCCCCGCCGCCTCCCCAGCGCGGCCGGACGCCTGCTGGCCCGGGAGGTCGAGGTGCTGGGCGGCCTGCTGCGCCAACCGAAACGGCCGTTCGTGGTGGTCCTGGGGGGAGCCAAGGTGGCCGACAAGATCGGGGTCGTCCGCTCCCTGGCCGCGGTGGCCGACGTCATCGCGGTCGGCGGTGCCATGGCGTTCACCTTCCTCGCTGCCCTGGGGCGCCAGGTGGGGTCCTCGATCGTGGACCCCGAGCACCTCGAGGAGTGCCGTGCGCTCCTGGTCGAGCAGGAGGCCCCGATCCTGTTGCCCAGCGACGTGGTCGCCCTGGAGCCCGGTGGGCGGGCGCTCGGGGCTGGGGTCCCGGGGGTGTCGGACACCAAGGTGCTCGGGCCCCACATCCCCGATGGCTGGCAGGGGCTGGACATCGGCCCTGACACCGCGTCGGCCTTCGAGGAGGCGATCGCCTCCGCCAAGACCCTGTTCTGGAACGGGCCACTGGGGGCATTCGAGGACCCCCGGTTCGCCGAAGGGACGCGGCGGATCGCCCAGGCGGTCGCGGCGTGTCCCGGCCACACGGTGGTGGGCGGCGGGGACAGCGTGCGGGCCATCGACCGATTGGGCGTGGCCGAGCGCATCGACTTCGTCTCCACCGGCGGCGGCGCCTCGCTGGCACTGCTCGAGCACGGCGACCTGCCGGCCCTGGCGGCGCTGCGAGGCGCACCGAACGCGCCTTCGGCGTACCGGTCCTGACCGACCCCGTGGCGGCGACCAGGGACTCCGTCGAGCGCGCCGGCCGGCGGCCCCTGGTCAGCGCCAACTGGAAGATGCACCACGACCACATCGCGGCCCTGCACACGGTACGGGACCTGAGCCTGCGCCTCGGGCCCTCCGAGCAAGGGGTCGAGGTGTCGGTCCACCCGCCGTTCACCGACCTGCGCACGGTCCAGCTCCTGATCGAGGGCGAGCACCTGCCCCTCGTGCTCGGGGCCCAGCACTGCCACAGCGCCGACCAGGGAGCGTTCACCGGGGAGGTGGCTGCGCCGATGCTGGCCCGCCTTGGCGTCCGCTACGTCATCGTCGGACACTCCGAGCGCCGGCAGCTGTTCGGCATGGACGACAGCCAGGTCGTGGCCACGGTCCAGGCGGTCCGACGCCACGGCATGGTGCCGATCGTCTGCGTCGGGGAGACCGCCGAGCAGCGGGACGCTGGCACCACCGAGCAACGGCTCCGGGCCCAGCTGGAGCCGGTCCTCCAGGTCCTCGCACCCGAGGCCATGGCGTCGCTCGTGGTCGCCTACGAGCCGGTCTGGGCCATCGGCACCGGTCGGCCGGCGAGCCATGTGGACGCCTCCGACGCTGCTGCGTTCATCCGGTCCCTGGTGGCGGCGGCCGGCGGGGCGGAGGCCGCGGCGGGGGTGCGGATCCAGTACGGGGGGTCGGTGAGCGCCGCCAACGCGGCCGACTTCGTGGCCGAGCCGGACGTCGACGGGCTGCTGGTCGGCGGGGCCAGTCTGCAGGCGGCCGAGTTCGCCGAGGTCATCCGATCGGTCGCGGCCTGCTACCGTTCTGCTGCCAGCTGAGAGGAGATCGCCACAGCGCGGTCGCGGCCTGCCCAAGGAGTCTGCGTGCTGACGGTGGTGTACGTCGTCGTCGAGATCATCTCCGCGATCGGCCTCGTCTTCTTGATCCTCATGCACAGCGGGAAGGGCGGCGGTCTCTCGGACATGTTCGGGGGCGTGGGGGCGGCGGCCTCCGGCTCGACGGTGGTGGAGCGGAACCTGGACCGGATCACGGTGACCGTCGCCATCATCTTCGCCCTCACCTCGCTCACCTTGGACCTCCGGCTGCAGTGAGCCACCGGGGGCGCTGCCCGTTCGGGCGGCGCCGGGTGGCGTCCCTTCTGGTGGTGACCGCCGTCGCGTCGGTGCTCTCCGGCTGCGGCAGCGCGCGACCCCGGCCGCCTGCGATGACGGCAGTGCCGGCCATCGGCGGGACGGTCACCGTCGGGATCGACCAGGCGCCGACCGGGTGCAACCCCAACACCGCGTCTGGTGACACCCCGGCTGATCAGCTGGTGCTGAGCCTGGTGCTTCCGAGCGCCTTCTCGGTGGACGAGCAGGGTCAGGCCGTCTACGACCCGGCGCTGATCGAGCAGGCCGAGCTGCACTCGACCTCCCCCGAGACCGTCGTGTACACCATCAACCCCAAGGCGGTATGGTCCGACGGGGTGCCGATCACGGCGTCCGACTTCATCTACGCCTGGGAGCACCAGCGCTCAGTGCCCTTGGGGCTGACCGGCGGCGACGCCGACGTGGCCAGCACCTTGGGCTACGACGACATTTCGACCATGACCCCGTCCGACCACGGCCGGACGCTCACCGTGGTGTTTTCGACCCCCTACGCGGACTGGGAGAGCCTCTTTTCGGATCTGCTCCCGGCCCACATCCTCGAGCGGATTGGGTGGAGCCCGCCGTGCGGCACGGTCGACCCGGCGGTCGACCTGTCCGGAGGGCCGTTCGTGATCTCGTCAGCGACCCCGACCCGAATCACCCTGACCAGGAACCCCCGCTGGTGGGGGCAGCCGCCCCGGCTTGCCAAGGTGGTGATCCGGGTGGCCGACGGACCGCTCCAGCTGGCGCACTGGCTGGCCGACCACCAGGTGGACGTGGCTGCGCCCAACTCGTTCACCCCGGCGTTCCTCCAGGAGGTGACCTCGATGCCTGAGGTGAAGAGTGCCATGTCGATCTCAGATACCTTCGTCGAGCTCGAGTTTGCGACCGCGAGCGGGATCACCGCTGACCCGCTGGTGCGGGACGGGATCGCCTACGCCCTGAACCGCCAGGAGCTGGTGGACAAGACGGCGAGCTGGGCCGACGTCGCCATCGCGCCGGCCACCAGCCACCTGTTCGCCCAGGGCCAGCCGACCTACCCGAGCACCCCGGCCCCGCTGCCGGCGAACTCGACCACCACCACGACCACCCAACCTGGGGCTCCCACGACCACCACGCCGATCTCGGCCTCGACCCTCCCGCCGACCGGCGATGCTGCGGCCGCGGCCAGAGCCCTCGAGGAGGCCGGGTTCGTGAAGGGCGCCACCGGAGCCTGGACCAACGCCGAGGGAAGCCCGCTGGTGCTTCGGCTGGCGGTGGACGGCGGGGACGGCTGGGCCGCGGCCGCGGCCGCGGTCGTGGCCAGCCAGCTCCGGGCCGAGGGAATCGCCGTGAGCGTGGCCACGGCTTCCAGTGCTGCGGGCGCCGGAAGCATCCTGGCCGCCGGTCGAGCCGACCTGGCGGTCGTTGCCCTGCACGGCGGGCCGTACCCGACGCGGACCAGCGCGTGGTACACGCCGTTACTGGACGTGCCGGGCAGCACCGGTTCGCAGGACTGGAGCGGGTACGTGTCCACCAAGGTCGAGACCCTGTTCACCGAGGCGGCGCGCAAACTGAACCCGGTCAGCGCCGAGCCGATCTACGCCGAGATAGACCGCCAGCTGTGGGCGGACATGGTCGGGCTCCCCCTGTTCAGCGAGCCCGACGTGCTGGCCTGGTCGGCGTCGATCACCGGCGTCACGCCGGGTCCGTACTGGCCGGGCCTGTTCGCGTCTGTCCTGGACTGGGCTCGCCTGGTGAAAGAGCCGGTCACCTTCACCGGGACGCCGACCCTCCCGGGGGCCCACGTGCCGAGTCGCCCCGGAGAGCCCGGGTAGAGTCGAGCGGGGCCAACTGCTGTGCTGGTCGGAGTGGCGGAATAGGCAGACGCGCCAGCTTGAGGGGCTGGTGCCCGCAAGGGCGTGGGGGTTCAAGTCCCCCCTCCGACACACACTTTGAGCAGGACAAACGCCCGGCGATGCGGCCGGGCGCTGTCAGTCGTAGGCGGGGCGTTGAATCTACGTTGAATAGCGAGATTCAACGAGGGGCAATCTCGACCACCTCGGCCCCTTCGTCGTCGTCCTTGGCGGGTGCATTGAGTAGCGCGCCCAACTTGTCCGTGACCTCGCGGTGGCGGTCGCTTGTGGCGTGCTGGTAGCGCAGTGCCGCAGTGTGCGTCGGTGTCCGAGGCGGTGCATCAGCTCGGGGAGCGTGGCACCTGCCACCGCGGCCCACGTCGCGCCTGAGCCCCGGACCCCTCACGGCGGCCCGGACGTTGCCGAGGTCGCGGGCGGTTCGGTAGAGCTGCGAGCGGAGCGTCCTACGGCGTGCCATGGGGTCGATTGTGCCACCCGGCAGTGAGAGGAGCACCACACCCCCCATGATGACGCCAGAAGTAGTCCGGTGGCTGATGAGTCACGGCGCCGGTGAGACGAGCTGCCAACCCTCGATGATTGGCTGTCGCGGCGCTCACGGAACGTCGCGGGTTTCGCTCACCGAAATTCGCGTTGAGCCCGTGCTCCGGCAGCAGGCTAGCCCCGCCTCCTCGGGGGTTTGTCGGGTGGGTCGGTCATGTCGGCGAGCAGCTTGGTCAGCGCCTCGTGTTCGCGCAGGCGCCACGACGGACCTTTGATGTTGATGACCTTGGCGCGGGTCGAGCAGGCGGTCCAAGATGGCCGCCGCGACGACCGAGTCACCACCGAAGAGCTCGGCCCAGGCCGGCAGGCCCCGGTTGGTCATCACGATGGTGGCCGAGCGCAGTTCGTAGCGGCGGTTGACTACTTGGAAGAAGGCGTTGGCCTCCGTGCGGTCGAAAGGCGTGATCCCGACGTCGTCGATGATCAGCACGCTCGGCGCCGTGGAGGTGCGGATCTTCGGGTTGAAGGTGCCCTCGGCCCAGGCGGCCACGAGGGCCTTGGTCATCTCGGTCGCTCCGGTGAAGTAGCCCCGATAGCCCGCTTCCACCGCGCGGATCCCGAGGGCGACACCGAGGTAGGACTTGCCGGGACCCGGACGACCGAGAAGGAGGATGGGCGGTCCCTCAGCCACGAAGTCGAGCTCGGCCAGGTCGAAGAGGACTTTGGGGTCGATGGAGGGCTGGAAGTCGAAGTCGAACTCTTCGAGAGTGGAACGGGAAGTGGGCGAAACGAAGCCGGGCGGAGAGCCGACGTTGCCGGGTGTGGTCGACCTCGGCGCTGAGCACGGCGGCGAGGTACTCGAGATGGTCCGTGCCGTTCCTCTCGTGGTGGATGGGACCGGCGGCACCTGCTAAGCCACCGCAAAGCTTCCGGAGCGACAACCACAGCGGGACCGAGGACGAGACGTGCCAGACTCTGGCCGATGGCGTACTACCGAGCGGACCTGGCTCGGGTCCACCACCTCGGCTTCGGATTCCACGCCGACCTGTGTGCCCCGGGGATCCTCAAACTGTTGGAGCCGGTCCGTGATCGAGGTGGGGTCGTCGTCGAGATGGGCTGCGGCAGTGGGCTTCTCACTCGACACCTTCTCGATGCCGGACACCGGGTGATCGCAACCGACGCTTCTCCCGCGATGTTGACGCTGGCCCGGCAGTACGTGCCAGACGCCGAGGCGATCGAGCAAGTCGTCCTCCCCGACGACGCGCTTCCGCCAGGAGATGCTGTCGTATCAGTCGGCCACGTCCTCAACTATCTGCCTGACGAAGGCTCGCTGCGCCGCGGCTTGGTGGCCGCCGCCAGGGCAGTTCGCCCCGGTGGAATCCTGGCCCTGGACATCTGCGATCTGGAATGGGCACGAGTTCGGAGGGCCTGGCCCGATCGCGGATGGGTGTCAAGGGACTGGGCGTTGGTGACCCGCTTCGCAGTTCCCACGCCGGACCGCTTTGTCCGTGAGATGGCCATCTTCAGCCGGAACGAGGACGGCTCCTGGCGACGCGACGACGAGCGGCACGACAACATCCTTGTGGATACCTCGGCACTGCCGGAGATCTTGGCTGAGGAGGGGATCGAGGGAAGCGTAGGGGTGTCCTTCGGGCAGGAGACGCTTCCGCCTGGGCTGCGAGTGATCCTGGGACACCGGCCGGCTGACTACTTCGACCTGAAATAGGCGCCCTGGCCAATCGCCGGCCGAGGCTGGTCTCTCTATCTGGTCGGCTTCTGGACCGTCATCGGATCAACCCGGCAACCTTGACCAAGTTGTGGGCGAAGATCCCGTGA